>TARA_B100001093_G_scaffold83901_1_pt1 | contig 39148 bp, 47 predicted proteins | sample TARA_B100001093 | Tara Oceans TARA_B100001093 (sample SAMEA2623116) | marine metagenome | biome: marine biome (ENVO:00000447); feature: surface water layer (ENVO:00002042); material: "saline water (ENVO:00002010), including plankton (ENVO:xxxxxxxx)" | depth 5 m | reverse complement strand
TGTCCGACTGACATAAATGTTGAATTAATTATGTCATCATCTAATTCTTCAATACTATCTATTAATTTCTGAATTAATCCATTATAATTTACTCTTTCTCTGTCAGTTCTAGCTTCTCTAGGAAATTGGGACATTAATTGATGCATAATAGCATTTATTTTTCTAAAAATAGTTAAAAACTCACTAATTTTTTCAATAATTTCTGGATGAGATTTACCTGGTCCTGGTTTTAAATGTCTAAATAATTTGTAAGCAGTATATCCAAATTTACTAACTAAATTTCCCAATATAGTTTTATCTTCAGATCTTATTACTAATGTATCATACCATACATATAAACGTTGTAAATTATTAACAAGATTCATAAATGTGTCATCCTTAACTATTTCAGGATTTTCAGAATGATGGTGTATAAGATTAAATAATCTAGTTAATATTTGAGATTGTTGTAACAATAATTCAGATGTACTAAAATGACCTAGTAGGTCTGCTAATCCCCTATCACTTTCTACACTTCTATCCCAAGGATTTTTTAAATATTCTTGCATTTCTTTTTTAAGTGCTGCCATAATTGCGCCAGTAGCTATTGCTGTATTTCCTGTGAATGCAAGAATAAATATAACTGTTTTTCCTAGATCCATAAGTGTTTCACCTGCTTGTCTGAAAGCTTCTCTAGCATCTCTTATTGGGTCATCTTCATAATCTTCTGGTTGTGCTGCTGCTGCTTCAGCCATTATATATATAATATCTTTATATTTTAATTAATGAAACGTTCATCATATCTGAAAAAACTTTAACTAATTCATCATTTTTGTAATCTTCTAAATATTTTATTTCTTTTATTCCTGATGCTAATAATAATCTACAACAAATAATACAAGGATAATGAGTAATATATGCTGTGGATTGATTACAACTGACTCCTCTTTTTGCACAATCGGCTAATGCGTTTTGTTCAGCATGAACGGTAGCTTGTTCATGATTATTTCTAACAATAGATTTATGAGGACATCCGGGTAAAAATCCATTATATCCTTGGCTAATTATTCTATTATCTTTTACTAATAAACAACCAACTTGTAATCTTTCACAAGTGCTTCTTTTACTAGTTACTTGAACAATTTCTTTAAAATATTCATCCCATGTTGGACGTTTTTCCATAATATATACTACATTTACAAGTAATTTTTAAATAAAAATAATTATTAAAATATATTAAAAATAATAAAAAAATATAATGAAATGGAAGAACTTTTAAGTTATAGAGGTAAGGTTAGAAATATGTATAATTTGGGAAATAATTATTATTTGATGGAGGCAAGCGATAGAGTAAGTAGTTTTGATAAACATATTGGTATTATTCCGGGAAAGGGTATATTACTTAATAAAATGAGTGCATATTGGTTTAATAAAACAAAACATATAGTAGATAATCATTTATTATCTTATATAACTAAATTCTCATTAGTAAAGACGTGTAATCCAATTCATATAGAATTTGTTATACGTGGATATATAACTGGTAATACAAATACTAGTTTATGGCATCATTATAAGAATGGATGTAGAAATTACTGTGGTCTTTCTATTCCCGATGGACTACGTAAAAATCAGAAACTAGATGCGCCTATTATCACCCCAACTACAAAGGGTAAGGTTGATAAGCCAATCTCTAGAGAAGAAATCATTAAAGAGGGTTATTTAACTTTCGGAGAATGTGACTTTATATATGATAAAGTATATAAACTGTTTGAATATGGTCAAGAAGTTGCGAAAAAAGCGGGATTTATTTTGGTAGATACAAAATATGAGTTTGGTAGAGATGAAAATAATAATATTATTTTAATAGATGAAGTGCATACCTGCGATAGTAGTAGATATTGGATGAAAGAAACCTATGAAAGTAGATTTAAATCAGGATTAGAACCTGAGAAGTTAGATAAAGATTGTGTTAGGGATTGGATAAAAGAAAATTGTAATCCATATGCAGATACTATACCACAGATTCCTGAACATATTATTAAAAAAGCATATAATAGTTATAATTATTTTTATGAAAATATTTCAAAAATATAAATGATAATATTTGCGTAATATTAATTATTTTAATTTTAATTAATATTATAGATGATAGATTATATAGAAAATTTATCAAGTAATTACAAAAAAGAAAAAACTAAAGAGATAGATATAATAATAGAAGGTGGAGCATTAAATGGATATTATGCGTATGGTGTATTAAAATTAGTGGATAAATTAGAAGAAATAGAATATTTTAAAGTGGATAGAATATCAGGTGTTAGTATAGGTGCATTATTAGGATACTTATATCTAACAAATAATTTAAATGTTTTTAATGAAATGTATGGAAAATTAAAGAAATATTATGTATTAAACAATAATTTAAAAATGTTTATAGATTATTTAACTGAAATAATAGATGAATTACCAGATGAAAAATTTAAAGAAATAAAAGAGAATAAACTTTATATAACATTTTTTAATGCTAATGAAAAAAAACAGATAATTAAAAGTAATTATGAGAATAAAGAAGATTTAAAAAAATCATTATTAAAATCAATGCATATTCCCTATTTATTAAACGGTGAAGATTATTATAAAGAAAATGAAGTATGTTATATGGATGGATTATATCCATATTTATTTAAAGACAGAATAAATGATAAGAAGATTTTATATTTAAAATTAATAAATATGTTTTCATTTTCAGATTTTAAAAACACAATATCAAGTAAAAAAGAAATCAATATGGAAAAAAGAATAATGGAAGGTTCATTAGATGCTCATAATTTTTTTTTATTTAATAAGAAAAGTAAAATTTGTAGTTATTTAAATAATTGGAGCAGAAATGATTTTATATATTTCAGAATAAAAGAGATGCTTATAATATTAATAATTTTTATAATAAATATTATAACTTCTTTAATAAAATTAATTAATCCATTTTTAAGAGAATTTGATTTTTTTAATAAATTTATGTATATTGGAGAAAACTTATACAATGATATAATGATTTATTATAACAGTTAATTTATTTTTTATTTTTATTTTTATTTTTTTTAGTTTTATTTTTTTTTACAGGAGTTTTCTTTTTAGTTGCTTTCTTTTTTACAGGAGTTTTCTTTTTAGTTGCTTTCTTTTTTACAGGAGTTTTCTTTTTTGCTTCAGTTTTAGTTTTATTTAATTCATAAGGAACATATCTTAAAAAATATTTTTGATATTCTTTTGAATTTTTTTTATCTCTTAATTCTTTATATTTTTGAGTTTTATGAGACCTCATAGTAGCCATAGTTTCTTGTTCTCCATAACAATTAATACCAAATCTAGTGTTAATACCTTTTCTAGTAATTCTATTTTGCTGTTGAACTCTAAATAAATATTCACTCATACATAATATACGATTAGCTTTGTAATAACTTCTTTTGATATATGTAAATGCTAAATAAAAACTTAACATAGTATCTAAAGTAGCAATATTGATTTTTCTTCCAGCAACATTAATGGTATTAAAACTATGACATGCTAATGGTTCATAAATAAAAGCAACGGTTTCATTACCAACAAATAACTCATAATGAGGAGCAATAATTTCTCCAATAGCGGGTTGTTTAACAATTTTAATATCTTTGATACCAATATCGTTTAATTTTTTCTTAAGTGTATTTGCTGTTTTTAAGGGATTTAAAGATAATACGTCAAAATCTGGAATTTTAGGTATTTGTTCTTTAGACAAAGATGGATGTGTTTTCAAGTATAATCTATTAGCAAATGCTCCAAAAAAGATACAATTTTGAGAAATTAAAGAGTCTCTAACAATTATAAATATTTTTTCTTCAATATTAGAAAGATTCTGATTTCTTCTTTGTTTTTTCTTAGTATTCATTTTACTTAATGTTCCATATTGAAAAAGTCTTTGAACTTCTTCTAAATGACAATTTTTTCCTCTAAGAGGATAATGTTTATTTAATAAAGTTAATCTTTTCAATACCTTTTCCCATCTACTTACATCACCTTTAGGTCTTGATAATTCTAAATACATACTCATTCTTAAATAATTAGGAGGAACGTAATAAATATCATCTACTATAATACAATCTTCAACTAAATTATCATAGATTTCTAAGTCTAAATAAGTTATATCAGCAACTGGAATATAATTAACAAAAACTTTATATGTTCCTGCATGCATTCCGGCTTTAGCTTCAACTTCTTCAAATCCTTGTTTAAAATATATATCTGCTAAATTTTTAGCATCTTTTAATGGTTCAGGTGAAAAGAAATCGTAATCAGGTAATTCAATATCTTTATCATAAAATTGGTCATATTTTGGTAATATGTTATTTATAGCGGTTCCACCATAACATAATCTTTTTTTATCCTTTAAAAATTTTTCAACAGTTTCAATAATAGTTTTTATTTCTGGATTATTAATTTTTTCTTTACCTGTTTTTTGTTCTATTTTATCTACAGCATCTCGTAATAATTTTAATTCGCATTCTTGAAATGACATATTTCTATCGCACATAAGCTTATATATATAGTTATGATTTTGTTTTATTAATAAATAAATTAATGTATTAATAAAATTTATTTTTTCCAGCTATCGTCATATTTGAATTCTTTAGTCTTTATCTCTATTATCCTTTTATCTACTGGTTTAGGAGCTTTAGTTTTAATAGGAATTCTTCTTAATTTTTTGGGTTTAAGAACAAAAGCTTGTTGTTTATTATAAAAATAAGCTAAACAATATTTTAAATTAGTATCATATTTTGAAAATTTCATTAGAGATGATTGACATCCTTCTTTTTGATGTGAAATCATAGGAGGATTATTTTCTATAATATCATCAGGTAAAACAAAATGTAATTTATCTTTAGCATCTTCTACTATATTAGAATTTCCATCTCTATGTTGAACTTCAACATTATTTTTATGAACTAAATTAACACCATCTGCGATATTAATTAATTCGTGTAATTTAGTTTCTTTATATGTAGAAGTAGGGTCATATACAGATATAATAAGTTTTTTATGTAATTGTGATAGTTTTTCTTTAGTAACATCTTTTTGATTATCTTTTCCAACATATCCATATGAGCTAGATAATAAATGTCCTCCAGTAGAAGAAAATATAGTTTGTATTTCTTTATATAATTTATTATAAGCATTTTTGTTTTGAGTTCTCATTCTAAAGTTTATGACGATAGGGTCATTTGGATTAGGAGCTAATGAATAAAATCCATCTTTGACTAAAGATAATACTTGTTTAGTAGTTAAATGATTATATGTTCCTTTTGTTATTTTTTCAATATAACTTCCTCCTTTTTCACCAGCTGCAATGATAGGAATTCCATCTTTTGAATAAATTTCAAAATCTAAAACTCTAACACCTCTTTTAATGACTTCTTTAAGAACATCAATATGAACCCAATCATTATAATTATTTCCTCCACAACATGAATTATAACTACCCATAATATAATAGTTTTTCAATATATCATTATTATCATCATATCCTGTATTAATTGATATAACAGTTCCTATATCTTTAGTTTTTTGAAAAGAATCAAAATTTTTACTAATTCTAGTAATATTATCTTTATACAATTTTTGTTTATTAGAAATATAGAAAATAATGATAATTATAACAATAAGAGCAGCAATAGATAAATAAATTTGCGCAGCAAAGGACATAGAACCATTCATTTTATTTCTAAAATTATCTACAATGTTTTTAACATCCATTATTAATATATATTGGGATATTATTTTATTAATTAATTAATTAAATTAAAAATTAAAAAAAATATATAATATTATGTTAAATGACTGGTGGTTTAATGAATTTAACTGCTTGGGGAAATGAAAATATAATATTATTCGGAAATCCTAAAAAGACCTTTTTCAATGCGACTTATAAGAAAACAACTAATTTTGGATTACAAAGATTTCGTATAAATTATGAAGGTTCAAGAATATTAAATTTTAATACTCCTACTTTTTTGGATTTTAAAATACCTAGATATGCTGAATTATTATATGATACTTATATTTGTGTGTCATTACCAAATATTTATAGTCCCTTTTTATTTGATAGTAATGAAGTTACAATAGATGGTGATATTATTAAAGGTATTAGTGGAAACGTGTTGCGTCCATATGAATTTCGGTGGATAGAAGAATTAGGAACAAATATGATTAGAGAGATAGAAATTCATTCAGCTGGAACAACTTTAGCTAGATATTCTGGAGAATATTTAAGTTGTGTAAAAGAAAGAGACTATAGTGAATCTAAAAAAAACTTATGGAATAATATGACAGGAAACACTAAAGAATTAAATGACCCAGCTAATGCTCAAGGACGTGTTAATATTTATCCAAATTCAATGTATGTTGATAATACTGGAGTTGAACCATCTATTAGAGGAAGAAAATTGTATATTCCATTAAATGCGTTTTTCTGTAATACAACTAAATTAGCATTACCATTGGTAGCTTTACAATACCAAGAAATAAGTATTAGAGTTACTTTTGAACCATTAACTAAATTATATACAATAAATGATGTAGATAGTGTATCCAATTCATCTGGGATAAGTTGGAGAATAGCGCCTAATCCTAATATATTAGAACATCAAATGTGGCATTTTTTACAACCACCTTTAGATATATTAGCTGATACTAGTTTATATAATAGAACTCGCAATGATTGGAATACCGATATTCATTTAATAGGAACTTATGTATTTTTAGGTCAAGATGAAAGAAGAATGTTTGCTCAACAGCCTCATAATATATTAATTAAACAAATACAAGAATATGAACATTTATCTGTTGCTGGTTCTCAGTTATTAGATATAGATAGTAAGAATTTAGTATCTAGTTATATGCTTAGATTTAGAAGAAGTGATGCGTTTTTAAGAAACGAATGGTCTAATTATAGTAATTGGGCATATAATAATGTTATTCCACAAACTGTATCAGACTTTCTCCCTACTTATTTAAATTCTAATAACGAAGAAACAGAAATAGGAAATCCTAATATGTTTCATATTACTGGTTCAATAGGAGATTATGCATATAATCAAAAAGATATATTACTAGATATGGGTATAGTTTTACAAGGAGTATATAGAGAACAAGTTTTAGATTCTGGTATTTATAATTATATAGAAAAATTTAAAAGAACTTCAGGAGGAGCAAAAGAAGGATTATATTGTTATAATTTTTGTATTAACAGCGATATGAATGAATATCAACCTTCTGGTGCGATGAATATGAATAAATTCAATAAAATTTCTTTGGAATATAACACTATTGAACCTCCATTTAATCCTCAAGGTTCTATAGTAGAAGTAATTTGTGATATTAGTAATAATCCAATTGGATTTCGTAAAAATGTAGGAACATTAAATAATTATAATTATGATTTAAAAATTTTTGAAGAAAGATACAATGTTATTAGTATAACTGGAGGTAGATTAGGATTAAAATATGCGGAATAAATAAAATATTAAATTTTATTACTTTATTTATTAAAATTTCCATATAGAATCAAAATGATGAACTCCTTCTCTGGGATTTTCAGGTTTATAATCTTTTCTAAAAGCTCCTTTTCTACTTTTATGATATTCTTCACTTCCACCTAATCTATTATCTTTATTCATAGATAATATATTCATTTCATCATTAGTTAAGGGTCTTTTAATAGCATTATCATTATCACCAAATTGATTATTAGTAGCTAGACTTCTTTGTTCTGGGAATTCATCTAACATTTTTTGAACATCTGAATTAGGATTAGTTGAACTTTCAAATGGAGAATAATATTGGTCTCTTCCACTTATATCAACTAAAACTAACGTTGATGGACAAGAAGAACAATGACTATCATATCTACATCCATCTCTATTAACATTATAAGGAATAGTATCATTACTTTTATCGTAATTAACATATAATGGATCTTTAGGTCCTAAACATTTGTTACCACAAGAACGATAATATTTATTACCTTCTTCAGTTTCTTGTTTAATAATTTCAGAAGAACATAATCCAGTTAATTTGGTTGATTGAGTGCAATTTTTGGGACATAATCCTTGGTCATTATTTTGAAATAATTCATTACAATTAGGTAAATCTAATGCTAATTTTTTAGCATGTTCATAAGCTTCATCACTAAATTCTTGAGACTTACTTTTCCAATTATCTTTAAATTCAGATTCCATCATTTTATTATCAATATATTGATTAATCATTTCAGTATATTCTCCTAATCTATGTTTATCAAAACATTCATTATTAATTTCAGCTTGTTTTAAAAAATAAGCAGCAAAAATACTTTCTAATTCTTGTTTTCTGATACTAGTTTTATCTTCCATACCTTCTATTAAAGTAAATCCTTCTTTTTCATTTTCTTTTGGAATAAATTTAATATAATCTATTTCTCTTCTTCCTCTATCAGTTGTTTTAGTTTCTTTATTAAAATCATTATAATTAGTTCCAATATTTTTAAGATTTTTAGAAGCAATTCCTTCATTTTCTGCTGTAATAATTAATTTATCATCTATATAAATTTTAACATCATAATCTCCTGATTTATTTTTTCTATTTTCATATCTAACTGTGTAAGGTCCTTGTTCTAACATTCTTTTGTATCTTTTTCCAGATTTTCCTTTAAAAATTGAACCATCAGCGCTATATCCATCTCTGTAAATACCAAAACTTACTCCTTCATTATTAGCATCAGTTGAAACCCCCCAATTACCTTGAACGGTATTATGAAGTATTTGTCCAGAAGGAACTGTGATTTCAATATCATAATTATTTAATTCTGGAAATGTAATTTGTTGAAATTTATTAGTATTAAATAATAGTTCTCTTGCATTTACAAAATTATCATGGTGTTTGTATAGTAAACATCCTATAAATATTATAATTAATAATAAGAATATCATAAACATCATATTCATTATATATATATATCATATATTTTACTAAATTCTAAAATATAAATAATTTTTATATGTTTAATATGTATAATTAATGAGTAAAAATAAAAAAGGAAAAATAAACAAAACTAATTATAAAGCTAAATATAGAACACATAAAGATAAACAATATTTATATAAAATATTTGATAATTATGAAGGAGATTTAGATACATTTATGAAAAAATATGTAAAAAATGCGGATTGGAATTATTTTAAGAAAGATTTAAAGAATGAAGAAGATATAGATAATTATGTAAAATTTATAAATTCTAGAAGATTTAGTTCTAATTTAAGTGATAATATAGGAAGTAGAATAGGATTTAGTGTATTAGATTGGTTAATATTTACAATATTTATAATATTATGGGGTATTCTAGGAACTTTTTTAACAAAGGAAATTTTTAAACAAAATGATTTTAAACATTACAATTTATATAATAAAAACAATCCATTAAATTGGGAGAATATTTATAACAATAGTTTTTTAAGTTTATTAGATAAAAAGTTGAATCCTAATTTATATGAATTTTTCGAACAGATTCATGAAAATGTAGTAGCATTTCCATTATATTTATTAGTTCAAGGAATTGATTTTTTCAATAAAATGTTTTCTAATTCTCCTAAAATGAATAGATTTAATTTTAACATCAAACCTGAGCAAAAATCAACACATTTATTTCATTTTATCATTATATATTTAATGCCTATAGTATTTGGATTATCAACAATAGGTATTTTATTAACTAATGTATTTGGAATATTTTCATTAGGTTGGTTGCAGGGTCTTTTAAAATTTATGACTGATAAAACATCTACATTTTTAACACCATCTATGCTAAGTTGGGGAGGAATTTTACCATTTTCTTGGTTAGTTCCGGGTATAAGTATAGCATTATTTCATTTAGTTAGTTATTTATGGATAGGTAGTTTTGCTCAATTCTTTGCTATTTTCACTATATTAGGATTATTATTACATACCCTTTACCGTTTCTTTAATAATTTTGCTAATTCTATGTCAACATTTAAAGATGTTCTTAAACCATATACATTACCTTTAATATCATTATGGAGTTTATTATTGGCAACATTTATGAATGCTTATATTCATAATAAAATAGTAAATCCAGCGGTGATATATGGAATATTATCTTGTTCTATAATACTTCCAATAATATCTTATTTAAATAGTAATTAAAAATCTAATTAAAAAGAATTTAATATAAATAATTATATTAAATTCATATGGGAAAAAAAAGTAAAAAGAAAAATAAAAATAAAACGAAAGAACCAGCTAGAGTTACTCATAACACTCCTTTTGTTAGTGTATGTACTCCAACTTATAATAGAAGATTATTTATTCCTCAACTAATTAAATGTTTTCAACTACAAACATATCCAAAAGAATTAATGGAATGGATTGTCATAGATGATGGAGATGATTCAGTAGAAGATTTATTTAAAGATGTAGAATGTGTAAAATATTTTAGATATGAAGAAAAGATTAAGTTAGGAAGAAAAAGGAATTTAATGCACGAAAAAGCATCAGGAAGTATTATAGTATATATGGATGATGATGATTATTATCCTCCAGATAGAGTGAAACATTCAGTTTTTAGATTAAACTCAAGACCTGAAGTTTTAGCAGCTGGAAGTAGTGCTGTATATATTTATTTTAATGATACGGATTTAATGTATCAGTTTGGTCCTTATGGACCTAATCATGCGACAGCTGGAACATTTGCTTTTAAACGTAAATTACTAGATCAGACTAGTTATGAAGATGACGCAGATTTAGCTGAAGAAAAACATTTTTTGAAAAATTATACAATACCTTTTATACAATTAAATCCTGAAAAAACTATATTAGTTTTTGCTCATCAGTTTAATACTTTTGATAAAAGAAAACTTTTAGAGAATCCTCATCCAGATTATATAAAACAATTATCTATGAAACCAAAAGCATTAATAAAAGATAAATCAATGTTAAAATTCTACACAACCGTATAATTATATAGTAATTTTAAAATATATAATTATATCATAATGGTTAAAAGTAAGATAATAGCCGACGTTAAGAGAGTATCCTTAATAATTTTATTTGGAATTGCGGTATCTTGTGTATTAAATTTAGCATCAGATATTATAAACATGTTGTTTGGAAGAGAAGGATTTGAAGGAAAAAAACAATTAGTTTTCTTTCATATGAATGGATGCGGTCATTGTAAAAAGATGATGCCTGAATGGGAAAAATTAGAATCAACATATTCAGGTGAAGTTGGTCTTAAAAAAGTAGAAGCTTCATCAGGTGATGATTTATTAAAAAAAAATAAAATTAGTGGATTCCCAACTATTTTATTATTAGATGAAAGTGGAAATAAACTTAAAGAATACAACGGAGATAGAACTGCTAAATCCCTAGAAAAATTTTTAAACTAAATAGTTATTAACATATCTATAAATTCTAGCTATATCTAATTTATTTATTTCATAATTACTATTTTGAAATAATTCTAATATATTATCATATTCTTGTGTATTTTTCAGATGAATGAAATATGATAACATATCTTTTTTATCCATATTTAATTGTTTGCATAAATTTTGTATGAATAAACTATTATTATATTCAGTTGAATATTTTGTTAATACTTTTGTAAATCTAACTTCAATAGGATTATATAGAACTTTTTTATTTTTTTTTAATTCTTTATGATAAATATAATTATTATAGAAAGTTTTAATTAAAGAACTCATCTCATTAAAAATCCATATTTGTTTCTGAAAAGTAATTCTATCTATATAATCAGAAAAACAAATATTCTTTAAAATTTTAATGTAATATTTTAATGATATATCAATATTAAATTTTGATAAAACATCAATTATATTTTCGTGAAATAGTAAAGCAACACTAGTTCTATCTGTATCATTTAATAAAGAATGATGTTCATTAATTCTATGATAATTATTTAATAAATCTTTAGTTAATATTTTAGTATCTTCATTATAAGTGTTATTGTAAAATAAATTTTTAATAAGTTTATCTTTTAATATATTTTGTTCAGAATTATAGATATTATAAGTGGAAACTAATTTTCTTAAATCTCCATTTATTAATTTAACAATATTCTTTATTAAAGAGTCATCTAGATTAGGCATTAATAATTTAACAATATTTTTAATTTCATTCTTAGTGGGAGTTTTTAATTCTATTATATCACAAGTTTTCATCATTTCCTTTATTTTTTTATCAATATGATAATTTCCAATACAAATAATAGGATTCATAGTAATATCTTCCTTTTTTTGTTTTTTTGTTTTTTTAGGTCTAATTAATTTAATTAACGCATTAATACCACCTTTATCTCCGCTATTCATTCCATCTATTTCATCCATTATTATCGCAATATTCTTTTTTTCTTTTTTAAATAAACTTATAATACTTGTATCAGACATATTATGTTTTGCTATATTTTCAATAATAGATTTATTTCTTACATCACCGGCATCGTATTTAATAATATCATAGTTTAATTCTTTTAAAACAGATTTAACGAAATAAGTTTTTCCTGTTCCTGGAGAACCATATACATATATTCCTCTTTTAGTTAATATATCATGTTTATTTTTTTCAAAATAATTGAGATAATCGATTAATTGTTGTTTTTTAGATTTTCTGTTTAATAAATTATTTATGTTTAATTTATCCATTAATAATTTAATATGTATTAATTGTATTTAAATGTATATTTTATTATATTCTTACATTTACCACTTGTATGTAATTCACACAAATATAAAATATATTCTAAATAATTTCTGAATTTTATATTTCTATAATACCATTTTTTTGTTTTTTTCCATTTTTTATAATTCATAGTTACTATATTTTCAAATATGAAAGAACTATCACTTCTAATAATATATCTTATATAACTATCATAACTTTTATGTTTATTTTTTCCTCCATTGTAATGTGGATATTTAAATTCATATTTATTTTCTAAATATAATTGATTTCTATTAAAATATGATAAAAAATATTGTTTATTGAGTAAAGACAGTGTTAATTTAGGAATATAATTTGATATAATATCAACTAAAACATTAGGTAATTCACTTATATAAGATAATAACATATATAAATATGTATATTATATTACTTAACACAATCCCATGTTGGTAATTCCGTCCCATTCTATATTACATCCTTTTGCCCATTCACATTTCTTTTTTTTACCAGATTCTCCTTGATATTCTGGACCATTAAAAGTAGTAGTAGAACAAGAACCTAAATTATGTGTATTAAAACATTCATTTTCTTTAGATTCTGGATTAAATCTATTTTCCCAATAATCTGGACATCCTGGAAGTTCTGGGGGGAAATTCTGTAATTGTTTAGAAGATTGAAGAAGAAAGGCGATTACAATTCCTAAAAATATTAAAAAGAAGATTGCTATATATAGTATTATTTTTTGAGCAGTTAAATTCATTTATTATTAATATAATATTATATTATTTTTTATAATTATATTTATATAATGGCACATAATGGACGAGTAAATATAATAGGAGTAAATACTGGTGATATTTTTTCTTTATACGATAAAATTCCTGTTCAACAAAAATCAACCCAATATAGAAATGCTTTAACTGGAACTTGGAATAATAATATGTTATCTACTGCTTTTTTTTCTTCTGACAATATTAGAATAATACAGAATTCAATAAAAAAAGGAGTATATAGCGCATCTAATGGTAATTTTGTAATAAGCGATCAAGATGAAGATACTTTAAAAATAATTATGAGAAGTATATTTTTACAAAATTCTAAGAATAGTGATAATAATATTAAGAATCAAATTATAGAATTAAATGATAAAGTAGTTAGATATGCTGTTCCTCAAATATATGGAGAAGCTGAAGGATATATTAGATATAAACATGATGTTAGTACTTTAGCAACTCCAATAGAGAGACCATTATCTACTTATCATAATAATGAATTAGAATTTAAAAAATTTTTTTAAGAATTTAATTATTAATTAAATAATTTAATAATTAAATATTTATTTCTATTTATTTCTATTTATTTCTTCTTAATCTTAATTTTTTTAATGATTTTCTTCTTAATTCTTTTCGTTTTTGTTTTAGTAAGTCCATATAATTTCTCTATTCTATCCTTCTTATATTTAATATATTCTAATTGAAGTTTATCTAATTCACTAATCCACATTTCTTCTACTGTAGTTTTCTTAATTACTTCTAATTCTTTAATTTTAATATCACAATCTTTTAATAATTTAAGCATATTTTCTTCTTCTACACTTTCTATCCTCATACTTCTAAGATATTTATATTCATTATCATTATTCAACTTATCGTAATTCCTTGAACTTAGTAACTCAATAACATCATTCTTTTTCTTTCTTCTTAAATCAATGACATCTTCACATTGTTCTTTAATAAATCTAGCTTTATTACTAAGTTCAAGAACTATATTTTCTAAATTGGCTATCAAATATTCTTTACGTTTTACATACATGTCATACCGAATCTTAAAATAATCATCTATTATTTCATAAACGGTATTGTATTTTTTAAGTTGCTGTTTGTTATTAAATAGATTCATATTAGTAGTGCTTTTATAACAATACAGTTTCAAGGTTTTCTCTAATTGATTACAATATTTATCTACGCTTTTAGAAATTAATTTACCTAACATTGTAGGATGAAACTTTATAGTAATATCAATTAGAGCATCAGTGCTCATATCTTTAATATTTTTAACTATTGGCTTTTTAGGTTGTTTAGTTTTTTTATTTTTATCATCCATTAGTAATTCTAATTCCTCTATAAATTGTGTAGTCCATTTACCTATAGGAAGTTCAGTAACTCTAATACTATCTGAACTAACAACTTCATATTTACCTTTAATCATATATTTTGTATCTTCAACTTTAGTAATTGTTCCTTTAAAATTTTCATAATAAGGATTAATATCAACATTATTTTCTACTTTATTAATTTTATTTCGCATATATGTAATTATACTATCTGGGTTATAACACATTCCTTCATAACTATATCCAGTTCCTATACCTTTTCCTCCATTTACCAAAATCATAGGAATTATAGGAACATAATAATCAGGTTCAATAGAATCCCCATCATCATCTAAATAATTTAGTAGAGGTAAATCATCACTAGGATATAAATATTTAACTATTGGATTCAACAAAGTAAATATATATCTTTCACTAGCATGGTCTTTTCCTCCCAACAATCTAGTTCCAAACTGACCATTAGGCATTAATATATTAATATTATTAGAACCAACAAACCATTGAGCCATACCAATTATTGCCTTATTTAAACTCATTTCACCATGATGATACCCAGAATGTTCTGAAACATATCCTGAAAACTGAGCTACTTTAATTTCATTAGTTAAATTTCTTTTTAATGCCGCAAACAATATTTTTCTAAGACTAGTTTTAAGACCATCTATAGCATTTGGAATACTCCTTTCACAATCATATTTTGAAAAGTGTATCATTTCTTTATCTACAAATTCTTCATAATTTACCTTAGACTTCAAAACATCTAATACATTGTCTTTATCGTAGTTTCCCAACCAATCTTTTCTATCATCTGCTCTACCTTTATTAAACACTTTATCTATAGCATCATCGGACCCATTTCCAGTATAATTAAATGAAATCACCTTTTTATGTTTGAAATATTCTTTGAATTCTTTTCCGGTGCTCGTTCCAAGACCTTTATAATACTTAATTTTCCAACCTTTTCCATCATTATTACTTTCTTTCCATTTTAAATATGAAGATTCATTATAAAACGACAATGTTCTTTTAGCTTTAGTTGCTTTCAATATAGGAGTATTAATGTATCCAATAAATTTATCTATTTTAAACAAATCATTCCACTGTGAATGAAATAGATTAATACATAATCCTTTAATATGACTACCATCTAAATCCTGGTCAGTCATAAATACAACTTGTCCATATCTTAATGATTTTTTTACTTCTTCTTTATTATACGTTTTATTAGACTGTAATCCAATAATTTTCTTTATATTTCCAATTTCTGCATTATCATTAATTCTTTTAATAGCCATATCTTTAACATTCATTAACTTACCTTTTAATGGAAATACTCCAATAGTATCTCTATCTTCTTTAGACAATCCAGACATAATTCCTGATTTAGCCGAATCTCCCTCACATAGAATTAGAATACATTTATCAGATTTACTAGTTCCTGCCCAATTAGCATCAACTAATTTTGGAATACCTCTTAATGATTTTAATTTCTTTCCATCACTCTTTTTAGATAACTTATTTTCTTTAACTTCATTCAAACTAACTGCTGCTTCCATAACACCCATTTTAGCAAGTTTATCTATGAATTTATCACTAACTTCACATTTAGAACCAAACTTTTTAACTGGAGTGTTCATACATTCTTTTGACTGACTATCAAATGAAGGGTTTTCAATAACACAGTTCAGAAATAGCATTAATTGTTCTTTAATACTTGTTTCTTTTACCTTAACTTTCTTTTTCTTTTCAATATATGCTTGCATTTTTTTAGTTATTTGTTTTAAGATATAATCAACATGTTTTCCACCTCTCAACGTGCTAATACCATTTACAAATGAAATATGAGTAAATTCATCAACTGGAGTTAAACATACTATATATTCCCATCTTCCATCTGAACTTTCATATATTCTTTTAGTTTCACTTTTATCTCCAATATATAAATCTATATATTGTTCAAAAGTTCTTATTGGGACAGGAACATTATTAAACTTAACTGAAACTGACTTATCAGTGACGGCAGCAATATCATATGTTCTTTTCTTAAATAAATCAAACATGACATCACTAATGTTAGTAATTCCAAACCTTTTATAATCTGGCAACCAGCTAACTTTAGTGTATGGTTTTGAAGAACAGCTTTTTATAGAAGGTTTGTTAATTTTAGACAAATTATTTTCAAATTTCTGAGTATATTTCTTTTTTCTAATATGATCAACCGTCTCAATCTTTCCCCATAAAGAATAAATCAATACTAGTTTAAATCCAAATCCATTTTTACCACCTACTATTTTCTTTTCATTTTTATCATAATTAGTTGATGTTCTTAAATGACCAAAAATCATTTCAGGAATCCAAATATTATATTCTGGATGTTTTTCTATATCAATACCATTACCATCATTATAAAGAGTTATGACACCCGTCTTTTTATCAACTGTAATTTCAATATTTTTAACACGAATATTATTTTTACCTTTTTTATCTTTCATACGAATATAATGGTCTCTACAATTAACTATTCCTTCATCAAAAAGCTTATAAACTCCTGGAATCCACGTGTAGTTAGTAAAAACAAATTTATCATCTTTTAAAATCCAATTTTTCTGTTCATCTTCATCAACTTGTCCAATATATGTATCGGGAGCATCTAAAATATGCTGTATATCAGTTTTTTTCTGATAAGTTTGCGCCAATTTCTTACTAGACATTTTGCTTATAAAAAATATAAATATCTATTTATATCTTTTCAATTTATATTATTCAATTTAAATTATTCAAATTATATTACTCCACATTGGAATAAAACCATTCATACCATTCAATCCATACTTCTCTCCAGGTTCTTCCTCCAACTTTATCATATTCTTTATCCAATCTTATTTCTGCTTCTTTTAATAATCTTTTTAATTCTCTGATTTCTTCTTTAGCACAATTTAATGGATGTTGATAATTTTTAATCATACTAAATTAAATTTATATTTTTTTCTAAACAAATATTATAATGGTTAAAAGACACCAAAAGAAAGCCGACGGTAAATACCACGTCAAAGGAAAAAAGTATTCAATTCTTGTTGGAAGCAGAGCACAGGTTATGCATGGAAACGCATACAAAACTACTGGAGGACTCACTAAATCTAATCTTAAAATGAACAAACACGGTCGTGTTGTTTCTAGAAAGAAAAGCACTAAAGCTAGAAAAGATAAACGTCTTGAAAAAGCCGGTTATTTCACTCGCAAAGGTAAATTTGGTGCTGTTAAAAAAACCGCCAAAAAAACTCGCAAAGTCAGACGCAAACGTCGTTAAGAACTCCAATAACTCTTTAATATTTTAGAATTAAAAATATATTGTGATGGTATCATTTTTACAATATGCTTTTCAAAATACTTTTTGCTAGCTACATTTTTTTTATTATTATTTAAATATTTACAATAAACTTTATATGCTTGAGTAAAAGTAATATCTTTATTAATTTTATTATTAAATTTTTCTGATAAAGCTTTTTTTAAGTCTTTCTTTTTATGCCATGTTTTACTACTAATATTTAATATTATCTTCTTGTTTAATAAAATAGCATTATCTCCATAATAATAATTAAATAAACTAAGAATTTCATTTTCTCCTAAATAAATATCTTTACTGTATTTTTCGTTATATAACATAGTTAATTCACTTATTTCTAATTCATCATCTTGACTTAAAAAATTTATATCTTCATTTATAAAAAATTTAAATGAATTTATAATTTCTATATGTTTATCATAAAAGTTTAAAAAACTTTCTTTTTTACTATCTTCTTCAAAATTTTCATCAAATAATATATTTAAAGACATCCTATCAGTAATATCATCATAAATATTTTTTATTTCTAAAAATTCTTTCCATAAATAAAACATATCTTTTTTTAACATTTTATAACCTTCTTTCTTTTCCATATTCAACTTAAAATCATCTATTATATTAAGATAATTCTTATCTTTTAAATATAAAATTTTTAATCTTAACTTTTTATTAGACCTCTGCATAATATAATTTTCACTATTTTCATATCTATTAGAATAATGTATGCTAACTGCTAATAAATTAAGAAAATCAGACCGAATAAAATTTTTCCATAAATATTTATTTGATATAGAATCTTTAAATTTTAGAATTCTATTATTATCAAGAGGACTTATTATATCATTTGAGAAATTAACTATTATATTACTTTCTGTTAAATTAAAATAATCTTTATGAGCATCAACTACATAATTTAAAAAATGATTACAACTTTTATCACTATAAATATTAATTGATTTTAAATCTTTCTTTAAAAAATTATCTCCCAATAAACATAAAAAATATTTTGCCTCTTCTTTACTCTCAAATATAACAGATGATAAATAATTTATTATTTTTTGAATAGTATTTGATTCTGGCAAACAATTTTTAATACAATTATCCTTTAAATGTTTAATTATTTCATCTTTTATTTCTTGTTTAAGCATTGATAATTTACTATCTATATTTATTAATATTTGATGTAAAATATCATCTTCTTTTACTATTTTATAGTCTTGAGAATCATATTCTATAAATAAATCATTACTTTTTATGTAATAGTAAGTATTTAAATTATCATTTAAGAATTCGTGTATAAAATAATCTTTATTTTTTTGAAATATTAATTTATTATTTTTATATTCTTTATCCATTAATTTGTCTAAATTATTTATATTTTCATTTAAACAATCTAACAATATTGGATGGTCTTTGTATTTATTATATAAATCTAAAATTTTTGTTATCGAGTTAGATACAAAATTATTATCCATTTAAATATTATCAAAAATAATATTTAAATTATATTAATAATTGTTTTTAATTTTATTAAATAATGAGTGATTTAACAAAACAAAAACATTTTTTCTATTTTTTAATGTAGATATAGTTTTATTTAAAAAATCTATGTATAAATCTATTTTATCAGATTTTAATTCTTTTAATTCATCATTGTGATCTTCTAAATTAAATTTTTGTAAGGGACTAAATATATTTAAATTTTTAATTTCAAAACTATATGATTCTTGAGGACATATTGTAAATGGAGGAAACTTTGCTAATAACATCCAAAATATTATTCCTACATTCCATAAATCTGTTTTATCTGTTGCTGATAATGTTAATAACATTTCGGGAGAATAATATCCTAGAGTTCCACACATTCCCGATAATATAACATAAGTTTTGTTATAATTATATTCTTCAGATAATCCAAAATCTATTATTTTTATTCTTCCTGAATTAGATATTATTATATTTTCTAATTTTAAATCTAGATGAAAAATTCTATGAGATTGTAACTCAGCTATAGCTAGTAATATTTGATATGTTATATTTAATATTAATTTTAATGATATATTTTCATCTAGTAAATAAAATAATTCTCGTCCTTTAACGTATTCCATTAAAATAAAATATTTATCAATGTTTTCACTCCAATCATATAACTTTGGTAAAAATACAAATGAATCAAATTTTTTTAATATATTTATTTCTGTTAATGCTTCTCTAGTGTATTGTTTATATATTGATTTACAAGCATATTTCTTTTTATTTATGAAACATCTATATACTTTTGATGAATAACCGTCCCCTATAAAATTATAATCATTAATTTGATTCAATACCGATTGATTAATTTTAACGTTTAATTTTTTTGTAGAAATAACATTGTTTGTTTCATCTTCAGGAATTACTTTTTTTGAAAAATTTAAACAACAACAACTATTCATTAATATTATATTATATTTTATTTGAATAATTAAAATATTCATTTAACTATTTAAAAAGAAGAATTATTATTACTTATATATGTCAGATAATAAATATGTTTTAGAAATTAAAACTATTCAAATTCCTCCATTTAGAACATTAATGACTGCATTAAAAGATATATTATTAGAGACTAATATAATTTTTCAACAGGACGGTATTAGAATTGTAAATATGGATAAGTCACATACTATATTAGCTCATTTATTTTTAGATTCAACCAAATTTGAAGTTTATAATTGTTCTTATCCTAAAATTGTTATTGGAGTTAATATGTTTCACCTATTTAAGTTAATTAATTCTATTGATAATGATGATACTTTAACTATTTATATAGAAGAAAATGATTATAATGATGGAGTTGTAGATAATCTTGGATTAAAATTTGAAAATGGAGATATTAAACAATGTAAAGACCAAAAATTAAAATTAATTGAACCCGATGAAGATGATTTAGAACTACCTCAAATAAAATATTCTTCTATTTTAAATTTACCATCATCTGATTTTCAAAAAATTATTAGAGATTTGGGGAATTTATCTGATAGATTAGAAATAAAATCAGTTGGAAATGAATTAATATTCAGTTGTAAAGGACCATTCGCTTCATGCACTTTAAGAAGATCTGAATGCGATGGTAATATGGAATTTATACAAAAACAAGATGCTACTGATGTTATACAAGGTGAATTTTCATTAAAAAATCTAGGCTATTTTATTAAATGCACTAACTTATGTAATAATATTGAAATATATCTTGAAAATAATTTACCATTAATTGTTAAATACGCCGTAGCTAGTCTAGGAGAAATTAAATTATGTCTAGCACCATTACCATCTCATTAATTATATTCATATTGGTAATAATAAAAATTACGAAATCCAACATCATATATTTTATTATATTTTGTATAATTATCTGGTAAAACCATGTATTCTATTATCGTTTTATTTATTTTATTATATTTAATATGATAAACAAATTTAATGAATCTTACGTTTTTTTTTGAACTAGTATATATTATACGAGGTCCTGTTCTACTAACAATAGGATATGGAATTTCTTTCATTGTTACATTATATTTTATAATATCTTCATTTTGTTTAAGATGTTTCCCTTGTTTTTTTATATTATGAAATAAATATTCTTTTATGTTCATCCAAATTTCTTTTATAAGAAACATAATATATATATTAGTATTATTAAATTGATTTAAAATTAAATTAATAATAGTAGTAAATTAAATAATGGAAGATAATACTAATATATATTTTGTATTTTATTTTTACATAATGTTATTCATTATTATATTCTTTATTATTTTACAAATTAAATATATAAACAATAATGATAATTTTAGACAAAATAATAAAACTGTTATTAACATAACAAAACATTTTAAAGATATTGGATTGAATGAAGAAGAAGCAATAATAATGACAACTCTTTTTAAACAATTAAAATTACAGATTGCTAACAATTCAAATTTTGATATAGATGAATATGTTGATGAAAATATAGATTGTAATGAATATTATTATAGTAAAAAATTATATAAAAATATTATTAAGAATATTATAAAAAATTCATAATTTAACTTCTAGATACAAAACGAAAATGTCCTCTATTTGAAGATACATTTATTATTCCTCTTTGTTCTCCGTCATATTGATATCGTATTAAACAAGATAAATATCTATGATATACATTTAATTTAAATAAACTAGTTATTAATAATAAAAAACTATCACAAGTTGATGTTAAATGTCCATTATAAATACCTTTTATATTATAATTTTTTATCATCTCCATATGTTCTTTTATTTCTTGTTCTTTTAATAGAAATCCATTCCATCTAACCTTTTTAAATAATTCATGACTATTTTTAGATTTTAAAAATGTAATGAATGCTTCTTTATTTTTGTTTGAAATATCATACAAATTTAAATCAGTCATTTGTAACCCGTTTAGAATACCATCCCAGAAACATGTCATCTTTATAATTATACTAAAGGTTTTATTTTTTACAAAAAAAATATTTAGAAATATGACTTAAATACGTCTAAACTTAGTAATTTAATATGAGTTATAACTATTTAGAATATACTGAAAATGAAAGTAAATGTTCCAAAATTTGTTTTAAAATCAAACGATTTAATAATTATAACCCTTCTCATATTTTTTCTCTAGTAATCATATTAGGTGTATTAACATATTTTTGTATAAGCATTATTTCTTTTAGTGTTCAAGAAAGTATATATTCTCCATATAACATTACTGTTCATCCAAATAATAATCCATATGTTTCTTGGAATACTAAAGAAAAAATAGATTGTTTCTTAGAATATTATTATAACGATTTATCTTTCATTGAAATGCCAGATATACATAGCGATGAAATCTATTATTATGTTTCATATATTACAGAAATTACATTTCAATATCAATATGAAGGTATTATTAGATGTAATAAAAATCATCTAAGAATTAAATCTCAAAAATTTACATTTTCATTAACATAATGTTTATACCCATAAACTCATATAATATTTTAATCTATCATCTTCACTCCACATTGTATAAATATCAAATGTTATACCATTATTTAATCTATAATGATTTTTACTATCTTCTATCAATTCTTTAGGTATAACTATTCTTTTGAAATTCATATAAGGTAAAATAATATTATCTCTAACATAACCTATTATACCTCCGGATATATCTACTTCCTCTATTTCTTTTATTAATTTTACGCTTCTACGATGTGATATACTTGATGTATTTATTATATAATGAGAAATCAAGGAACGATGTTTCCATTCAATTAATTTATAATATAATTTGATGGGATTATTGTAAAATTGTTTTCGCAATTTATTTATTTTTAATAATAGATATTTATTTAAGTAAAAAACATTAGCTCCACAGTATTGATATATTATATGTAATATATCCAATGGAATATTTTTTATGTTAATCATAATATAATATAAATATATTATAATTAATTATCCCCATAATTCTATATATTTAAATAATCTATTATCATAACACCATATATCATTTATGTCATATCTTTTATCTAACATTATAATTTGATCTATATTATTATTTTCATTATTAAAATAATCTTTTTTAACTAATTTTGATTTTGATATTATTCTTTCTTTAAAACTATTATATAAATTAAAAGAAACTTCATTTTTATTAAATGTATATTTTCCTATTTTTCCTCTCCATAATTTTATTGTATGTATTCCTGAAACATTTTTTCCAATAATTCTTACTTTCCAATTATTAGAACTCAATAATCTATTTGAAAATATAATCCTTTTTTCATATTCTTTTATAGTATAATACATTAATATTGGATTTTTTAAGAATTGTAATCTTAAATTTTGAATATATTTTAATCCTTCTTTATTTAAATAAAATATATTAGCCCCTCCATATGTATAAATCTTAAAAATAATTTCAATTGGAACATCCATCATTTATATATATATTAGAAAACTTAATCTAAATAATATATATAATATGGTAAAAAAGATTATTGCAAAAAAAATATTAACTGATGAACAATTACATAAATTAAAAGGGAATAAGTTGCCTCCTAATTATTTTAAAACTGTTTTAAAAGAAAACGCAGATGTATATTCTGAAGATGGAGATTTATTACTTAGATTTAGAAAAAATGTTTTAAATAAAAAATTAATTGACACGGCATTTGATAATATGATTGACCACGCTAAAAAAGTTAGTTCTCAAAGAGGAACTTACGCAAATAAACACGGACAAAAAGCTCACTGGAAAACAAATGAACCGGTAAGATCAAATATTATGGGATATTATGATACATTGAGTCTTAACCTTAATGCGTTAATCAGAGATGCTGGAATTAAAAAAACAAGCACTTGCAGACAAACTGGATTTACTGCGGACCATCCAGATAAATGGGCTAAAATTGTTCCTTTAATGCAAGATATAGATAAACAATACAAAAAATTATGCCCTTCTTATCATAAAAAACAATGGAAGGCGGCGAGAAAAACTCCTTATTATATACCTAAAACAGCATTTTCTACTTTAACTTTAAATCTTAATGTTCAAGCATTACCTCATACTGATTCTGGAGATTTTGAAGAAGGATTTGGAAATTTAGTAGTAATTGAAAGAGGAAATTATAAAGGCGGATATACTGGATTTCCACAATATGGAATCGCCGCTGATGTAAGAACTGGTGATTTTTTAGCTATGAATGTTCACGAAATTCATGCCAATACTCCTATTATTGGAGATGGAAATCATCAACGATTATCTTTAGTATCATACTTAAGAAAAGGATTTCTTAAAAAATGTGTAGGAGATAAAAAAATAAGACCAGCAGATTATTTTAAAAAATTACGTGAAAAAATAAAGAAAAAAGGAGGAAGAAAAACTAAAAAAAGAAAAACTAGAAAAAATAAAAAAAGATATAGAAAAACTAAAAAAACTAGAAAATAAATTGAAATAAAAATATCCCCATTTAATAAAATTAATAATGAATAATTTTATTAAAAACTCACTTAATTGTGTAAAATCACATATTAAAAAACAAGATATAAAATTCTTTCCTTGTCCTCGAGATACTTGCTATTGTAAAATGATTATCGATTATCCAAAACTTACAATAATAACAAGTGATCTAATAAAAAATGCGAATAAATGTAGAGATGAATATTATACAATTCAAAATTATGTTAATAAAGAGAATCCTAGAGAATAATAAATATTTTGATATTATATAAATGAGTAATACAGAACCATCAAATCCATTCGAATCTCCTTTATCTCCTATACCTAGAATACAATCTGAACGAGAACAATTACCTCCCTTATTACAACCATCATATGAAACTTTTTCAGCAATTGATGTTTTTCCTGAAATTGACAGACTAAGACATCTTATTCATAATATTCAACAACAACAACAACAACAACCCCCCTCTACTAGAATAGATGTATTAAGAAATAGAGGTTCTAATATTACGGATAGCGAAATAGAAGAATTAAGAAATATTCAAGAAGGAGAAAGCAAAAATCCCAATGGTGGAACGAAAAGAAGACGCAGAAAAACTAAAAAAAGACAGCGTAGAAAATCTAGAAAAATAAGAAGAAACAAATCTAAAAAGAATAGAAAGCGTAAAACTAAAAAACGTAGAAAATAAATTATTTATCTTCTTTTTTATTAAAATAATTATAAACATAATAACCTATTCCTATTCCTATACTTGAACCTATTATTGTTTGTTGAATCGTATGACATCCTAAATATACTCTAGACCACATTATATATAACAATAATAATGGGAAGCCTATTATAGATAATGTTTTATATGTATCTGATAAATCACTATCTAATAATTTCATTAACATAAATGTTGAAAATACTGCTGAATTCTGAGAATGTCCCGATGGCATCCCATAAGATGATGATACATTGTCTTTACCTACATAATACAAACCACAATTATTAGCTCCATCTGGTCTTCTTCCTAAACCTATTATAGGATAATTTTTATTTCCCATCAAAGGCTTACATATTAAATTTTTTAATCCTCCATTAATAATTTCACTTAGAATCATTGTTATTCCTAATATTAAAAAATCTTTATCTAAATTAATAAAATACATTAAAAATGATATTATTTGAATTATTAATGGATATATTCTCGCTACTACCAAAATTATATTATACGGACTTAACATATAATATAATTTTATATTTTATTTAATTTTTATGACGTTTAAACAAACATCCTGACATTGGTAATCCTTCTATATTTGTTATTTCTGAAGGATTCTGATATTCTAAATTTTTCATCCACATTTTTATTATACAAAATTGTTTCTTTGGTGATATTGTTATTCCATTTACATTTTTCATAAACTTATCATTTTTTGACAACGTTTCTCCTGTTATTAAATAATTTAATTTTTTCCAAATATTAACTACTTTATTATTCATTATTTTAAAAGAAAAACACCCACCGTTAATATTATTAGGATCTTCCCAGGTTGGATTAATACCTTTTCTCATTAAAAATAACATACAATTTGATACCATTATATCCGGTATATTATTTAATAATCGTATCATATGTTCAACTGTATCTATACTTGATACTTTTACATAACTTTTCAAACTCCAATCTGTATTATGAGGTAAGTGAGCCCATAAAATCCATTTACTGTTTAAATAATGAATATTTTCTTTTTTATTAACAGCCAACGAAGTCATTATAACATTATTAAATAGTTTAGTTTTAAATTATTTAATTATTTAATTATTTATTATTTTATAATTTACATCTTTATCATCTGTAATTTCAATATATTGATTATTGTTTAATGAAAACATTTTTATATTTTCATCTAATATATGAATTTTGTATTCTTCTGATATATCAGTTTGATAATAATGTTTCATATACCAACGTAGAAACTCTTTATCTAATAGTTTATTATCTTTTACATAATATTTTTCTAATTCTCCTTGTATTTCAATTTTATTATTGTCATCTTCATAATCAATCTGCATAAATGGTTTTGAAACTGGTGTAATATTTAAGGTATATTTTATTTCATCATCTTCCTCTTCCTCTTCCTCTTCCTCTTCCTCTTCCTCTTCCTCTTCCTTATCATCCTTTTCCTGTTCTTCTTCTTCATTTTCCATTTCTTTCATATCTTCTATTCTTTTTAAATAAAGTTTGTTATTTTCAATATATTTTATAAAAGTAAGATTATTAGTCTCTTTATAATCATATAAATTTGTAATATTTATTTCATCTAATTCTGCTATATATAATCCATTTTCCTCTGATTTATTATAAGTTATTATTTCTACTGTATTATCATCTTCATTATTATCTTCTTTATCTTCTATATATTCATTAATATCAATTTCATTATTAAACATATCATCCATCATGATTTTAAATTGATGGTATTTATTTGTTAGAGACCATAAAACATTTCCTATAATTTCGTCTCTTTCATTTTTAGGCTTTGAACAAAAATATACTGTTCCGCCCAACGCAAGCAAAACACAAGTGTTGAAGTCTAAACTTTCAAACATCTTATATAATTAAATATATAATAATTTTAAATTAGTTTTATTATATATTTATTAATTTATTGCCATATATCTTCTCCTTTACTATTTTTACATAGTCCTCTACATTTTTTTCCTTTTTTCATAATTCTTATATTATATACCATATTATCTTCTAATTCAGATGTAGAATCATCATTAAATAAACTGTGTTTGCTAGACATTGAACTTGATTTAGGCTCTTGTTCTTTTTCATTTAATATTAATTTTCCAGTTCTAGGGTCTAATCCAAATACCGCTAATAATATTCCTACTATTAAAGACATCAACATAAAAGGTAAAAAAACTAATAACCACGAAATTATTCCTAAACCTGAATTACATAAAAATTGCATTAAGATTGTTATAACAAATGAAACCCATAATTTCATTATTGCCAAATTATATTTATGCTGAAATGTATCTATAACTATTTGAGTAACTGAAAACATTAAATATATTAATGCCGGTGCACATAATGTTGTTAATACCATATAATATATATTAAGAAAATTCTGCTTTACCATTCACAAATTTTCCAACAATTTCATCATCGTCATTATATATATCAATATTATCTGTATAATAAACTTCTCCATTTATGATTGTTTCTACTAGCGTAATCTCTTCCTCCTCTTCTTCATCATCATCATCTTCCTCTTCTTCCTCTTCTTCCTCTTCTTCTTCCTCCTGTTCTACTTCCTCTTCCTCCTGTTCTACTTCTTCTACTTCTTCTTCCTCCTGTTCTACTTCCTGTTCTACTTCCTCTTCCTCCTGTTCTACTTCTTCTTCCTCTTCCTGTTCTTCTTTTTCATCTTCTTTTTCATCTTCTTCCTCTTCCTCTTCCTCTTCCTCTTCCTCTTCCTCTTCCTCTTCATCTTGTTCTTCTTCCTCCTCTTCTTCTTCATTATCTGGAGTATTTTCTTCATTGGTATCACTAGATTCTTCTTTTTCAGAGGTCCAAAAATTATGCTGTCCAGCTTTATAGTTATTCAATATTTCTTCTGCTTTATTCCAATCTAAATCCGGATATGCTTCTTTAACTTTATCTGTTGGATAAACATTAAATGAAGACCATACCAATGGTGCTTTTTCTAAATCCGGATATTTTTCTTTATTATTAAAATTATTAAAAGCAGGCGAATTAGGAGGAAATGGATTAACCTTATCTTCTTTTAGTGAAAATAACAATTCAGTATTAACTATAGAATTATCATCAGTATCTTCTTCATAATTTCCAGACTCATCGTCATCGTCATCTGTATCAGTATCAATATCTTGTTTAGAAATTTCACTATCATGCCAAGTTTTAAGTCCAGCTGAACTATTTATAACATCTTGTTCAGAAACATCATCTATTCCTTTTTTATAAAATCTAGAATAATTTAGTCTAGCTTGTAATAAATATTTCTTCTTTTCTTTTTCTAAATCTTTAATTAATTTCTGAGGTTCAATCATCCTGCAATCATAATCTGAATTAGATAACATATCATTTAAAACAATATCACTTACGCTATCTGAATTATCATTATCATTATCATAATAATCTTCAATATTTAATTTATCTGATTTAGAAACATTAATAGATTGGTCATTTAATTCTTCTATTTCTAGTGTAATATTTTTTTTGTTATCGTCCAGATTAGATACTATAAAAGCTTTTTGATATGATGTTTCCATAAAAGATAGTTTATATTTCTTCTTTAATTCTTGTAATGAAATTTCAAGTTTTCTATTTTTTTCTTTTAAAATATAATTTTCTTTAATTATTCCCTGTATGCTGGGCATATTCAAAAGCAGAGATTCAACTGTTTTTTTCTCATTGATAATAGGATTAAATACATTTATTAATTTTTCTTTTAATGAATCTGATATTTCTTCTATTACGCTACCAATATCAACTGAATTTTGCATATGTATTATAAATAATAATCCGTTTAATATAATTTTTTATATTATTAATATAAATTATAAATGAGTAAAAGAGAGAAAGAGATAATTAAATTAGTAAAAAATCAAACAGATTATGATGAAGAAACAATAATTAAAAAGTTGAAAGAATACAATGGGAATTATATATTTATTATAAAAGAATATTTAAATCCTGATTTTAAGAATGATAAAAAAGAAGAAGAAAATTTATCTACTAATCAACAGATGATGAAAGGTTATAGAGACTTTCTAGATAATGCGTATAATCAATATCAAAAACGTAAAACCATACAAGAACAAGTAGACAAATATTTAAATAGTAAAGATGATAATAAAGATGATAATAAAGATGATAATAAAGATGATAATGAAATTATCCAGCAGTAGAGAATTTTTCACTAAAAATATTATATTTATCTTGAACAACATTTTTACTTTGTAGTCTATATTCATTAAATTTAATATTTTTTCCAGACGGTTTATCTAATAGATTTGAAAAAACATTAGGAGTATCATTATTTTCTTCATATAATTCTGGTAATACTTTACACATTGGTTTATTAACAACCATTAATAATTTATCATTTTCTAACAATTTTCTATATTCTTCTATAGTAAGAGAACCATAAAATTTATTTAAAGTATATAATGGATTAGGAGCTGGTTTTATATTTCTATCATATATTGAACTATAAATATTATTTAACATAGAATATCTTTCCCATATTATAGATTTATCTAAGTTTTCATTTAATAAGTATGCTGTAGCACATTCTGGAGTGCAGAAACATCCATATACTTGATATATTCCATCTTTTAATTTATTAGGAATATAAACAGATGGATTATCAAATGAACAGGTGCACCAATGACAATTAGATTTTTTATCTAACATTTGATTATGTCTTAAATTTACTTTCAATATATCTAATTTTTTCCATATATTTTTAATATTAACATCAACTTTAACTTTAACTTTAACTTTAACTTCGTCGGGTTGTTTAGTATCAATATCACTTTTAAAATTTACTATTTCATTAGAAACAATAGTATTTTGATCACTAATTATTTTAAAATTATTATCTGTAGAGAATCCTTCGGGGTCATTTAAGTTAGGATTATATTGGTTATTTAAAAGAGAATTATCGTGTATATCAGATGATTTACATTTTAAATGTAAAATAATATTTGGTTGTTCTATTTTCTTTTTTTTAGATTTAATTTTTTCATTTAAAACAATTTTTCCTCCTTTGGGTTTTCTACCTCTTTTTTTAGGAATCTTTACTTCAGGAACCGCATCTGATTTCTTTTTAGGTTTTCTACCTCTCTTTTTTTTGATTTTGACGTTTCCGTCCTTTGTCATATGAAAACATTATTTTATTAAATATTTATATTGTTTTTTTTAAACATTTAAATTATTCTCAAATCAATACTAATTATTTATATAATATAAATTTATTATATAAATATGATGAGACGAGACAGTAAGAAAAGATGGAAAAATATTAAAACTAGAAAAAGAAAATATTCTAGTAATAATCCGAAATTAGATAATAATAATTCTTTTTGGAAAAGATTATGTAAATTTTTTATAAATTAACATGATTATAACATTTTCTACATAAACTCATATACATATCTTTTTCTCCAATTAATACTTGACTTTCATTTTTTACAGTTCTATGTGTAAATATAGATTCATTTTTTTTACATATAGTGCATATTCCTTTTAATTTAACTATATCATCTGACAATGGTATTATATCCAAAATATCTCCAAATTTATCTCTTTTAAAATCTCCATCTAATCCGCAAACATATACAGTCTTATTAGATTTTAATAAAATTAAAACTGCTTCATATAAATCTGAAAAGAACTGTCCTTCATTTATAATAAATACTTGTGTTGTTTGTAAAATGGGATTTATTGCGGACAATAAAGAATCTGTATTTATACTATCAATCATAATTTGACTATGTGTTGACATTTTAGATGAATCGTATCTTTTATCATTTGAATGATTTATAACCGAACAAGGAATATCACATCCCATATATTTATTGTATATTCTTACTAATTCGGTTGTTTTTCCACTAAACATGGGTCCTAATATAACTTTTAAATATCCTTTTTCGAAATTCATAATAAATTATATAATAATATATTTTTAAATAATAATAAATTAAAGATTAATTATTATATAATATAAATGAATCAACAACCTTGGTGTGAAAAATACAGACCAACAAATTTTAATGACATAGTATTAGATGAATATAATAAATTATTACTGGAGAATTGTATAAAAATGAATAACTTTCCAAATTTATTATTTTATGGTCCTCCTGGAACAGGTAAAACAACAACAATCATTAATCTTATAAATAAATATCAAGAAAAATATAATGAAAAACATAAAGGACTAAAAATACATTTAAATGCCTCAGATGATAGAGGAATAGAAATTATAAGAAATCAAATAAATTCATTTGTAAATACAAAATCATTATTTGGAAAAGGATTAAAATTTGTAATATTAGATGAAGTAGATTATATGACAAAAAATGCACAACAAGCATTAAGATATTTGATTCAACAATATTCAGATAATATACGTTTTTGCTTAATATGTAATTATATTAGTAAAATAGATAATTCATTGCAGAATGAATTTATAAAGTTAAGATTTTCACAATTGCCCAAAAAAGAAATTTTTAAATTTTTAAAAAATATAGTAAAAAGAGAAAAATTGAAAATAGATGATAATCAAATTAATTTAATACTAGAAGTATATAAGTCAGATATTAGAAGTATGATAAATTTTATTCAATGTAATCACGATAATGATGGTTTAAATGTAAAAATTATAAAAAATGAAGATTGGGTTGAATTAATAAGTATAATTAAAAGTAAAGATAAAGGTTGTATAAATTATATTAAAAAAGTATGTATAGAATACAATATTGATATTAAAACTTTTATTTTAGAATTTTTATTTTATATAATATTAAACTTTAAAGTTAAATATGATGATATGTTAAATATAGAATTTATTTGTCATTCAAATATTAATGAAAATTATATTTTAGATTATACTTTAAATAATTTTCAAAATTTATTTAAATCATCGTAATATTTTTTCATTCTATATTCTAATTTTTCTATAAATTTATTAGGGGAATTCCCATTGGGATTAAAGTTATTTCTTTTTAAACTGTATTCATTAATAATATTACTGTAATCGGTGCTATTATTAATATTATTAGCTGCTATGTCAATATTTTGAGTATTGTTGTTATGCGAATTTTGTTTCAAGAACTCCATTCTTAATTTAATAATAGAAAATAAATTGATATAAACGTATTTATTTATTTTAATAATAAAATGGATTTAGATGAAGAATGGTTAAATTTTTCAGAAGATACTTTAATAACCGATAAAAAAACTAATAGTGATAAAATAAAAACGAATGTTGCTAAATGTAATGATATTCATATATCTACTAAAACTAAAATTTCATATCTAAATACTAGTATCGATTTATATAAAATATTTTGGAAAATACCCATACAAGATTATCATTTACCTAAAGAAGGTATAATAAAAAAAACTATGAAATTTAATTCCACTAGCGAAGATGAAGTAAATACACTAGAAAATAATATACAAAGAGAAAAAGATTCAAATAGACAAATATTAGTAGATATATTATCTCAAAATAAAAAAAAAATTAAAGACGTAAGAAAAATCATAATTGGGTTATCCAGTAAAGATATTATTAATCAAAAAAAAAGAAAGAAAAGTGCTTTCTATAATTGTTTTGCTATTATATTCAGAGTAAAAATGCCCAGCGAAGATGAATTTAGTGAATTACATATAAAAATATTTAATACTGGAAAATTAGAAATTCCAGGAATACAAGATGATAATAAGTTATATTATACATTAGATAAACTAGTAATTATTTTATCAAAAATACTAGATAAAAATATAACTTATCTTAAAGATAAAACATATAATGTTTTAATTAATTCCAATTTTAAATGTAATTTTTACATTAATAGAGATAACTTATTCAATATAATGAAATATAAATACAATATTCATTCTTTATATGACCCTTGTTCATATCCAGGAATACAATGTAAATTTTATTATAATACTAAAAAAGAAGTAAATAATGGAGTTTGTGAATGTGAAAAAAAATGTGGATATCTAGAAAAATCTGTAAAAAAAGCTACCAAAAATAAATGTGTTGAAATATCATTTATGATATTTAGAACCGGAAGTATATTAGTAGTAGGACATTGTGATGAAAATATATTAAATATTGTATATGAATACCTTAAAAAAATATTATTAGAAGAATATCCTAATATATGTAATAATGATACTATTCACGACATCTTCACAGAAAAAAAAAAGAAACCCGCTGTAAAAAAGAAGAAAATTATCTTATTTACTAAACAACCAATTTATGAATCTATTATTTGATAAATTTTCAGTATTAGTAAAATTAAATAATTTATTTTTTATTTGTTGTTTATCTATAGGACTTTTAATATATCTATTTAAAAATAAATATAAAATATCTAATATATTTTTTATATCAATATCTAAAATATTGATTAAATATAGAAATTCTTTATAATTTTCAACTAAATCACTATGTATTTCTTCAGTTTTAATAAACTTAATCATTATTTTTTTACATTGTTTCATGAGACTTATTATTTTATTCTTATTATTTATATTTTCACAGAAATATTTGCTATTAATCACATTACTTATTATTAATATATAAACATTTACTTTATCTAATAAAGATAATATCATTTTATTTTCTTCGTCTGTTTTACTCAGATTTTTTTTAAATTCGGTATTTATATCAAATATTGTCTTTTTATACACAAAAATAATAGCATCTTTTGAATTTAACTGTAAAAATGAATTTTTATCTACTCCTATTCTGTTTAGAAATTCAACATAATATAAATATGATTTTTTTAAATGATGCATTATTAATTCCAAATTTTGAGTGTATATAAATAATAAATTAAATATATGTTTCATACTCTCAATACCTCTAATTAATATGTAATTATAGTAATCCATATTTTTTACTTCAATACTTTCTATAAAATATAATACAAAATCATTTATTAAATTAATAAATAATATTAATATATTACTATTTTTTATATTACTTAAATTATTTTTTTTATAATTATCAACATTAAATATATTATTTGAATTATTATTCATTATAATATATTAATTATTATATTTTTTATCAAATAACTATTTAAAAAGAAGAATTATTATTACTTATATATGTCAGAACAAAGTTCTAATGAAACTACTCAAACATCTTCCCAAAATTACCGCTTACCCGCTGGGATTACACTACAACATTGCGCTAAATTATCCATTGTTGAGGATAAACCTATTATGTTCGATTATTGGACTTCATCCTTAGATAAAGAAGTTTTAATCGGAGTTAAAGAAAATGACGAGAAATTATTAGTCAAAAGTGAAGAAGAATATACTAGTCCCGTTTCCAAAATATACAAGGTCGAAACTGAATTCATTATTATTACAGAAAATTCTATTTATATTGTGTCTGCTGATATACCTACCAAACGTGTTAGATAATTATTATAAATTAATATAATTTATATTATTTATAATATCTTTTCTAAAGATTCTTTTTGTTCTAATGTTAAATTATCTGGAAATATTATATTAAATTTTATTATTAAGCCTCCTTTATTAGTATCTCTTATCATTCCTAACTCATCTAATTTTATATCCATATTTGGCTTTATTATATCATTATTTTCATTGGCTACCTTATATTTTTTTCCATTTATATGTTCTATAAATATTTCAAACCCCAATAATGCTTGTTTTAATGTAATATCTAAATTATACATTAAATTTAATCCTTGTCTTTTAAATTTATCGTCGTTCTTTATTCTAATACGAATTAATACATCTCCACGAACTACATTTTCTACTATATTTCCCGCATTCTCTAATTGTATTAATTCATTATTATCTATACCTTTGGGTAAATTTAAATATTTTGTTTCACTTTCTGTTTGACGATATGGACCATTAATTCTCGTTCTATTTATTACTACAGGAACATTCCCTCCAAAATATGATTGTTTTAAGGTTATTTCTAAATCCATTCTAATTGGACCAGGTTTCTGAATTCTATTAAATTGAGGCTGAATATTTATTCTTTGTCCATTATGAAATACAAAAGGCATTCCGTTAGAATTCATCATATTACGCATCATATCGTTAAAAAATTGTTCATTTTGAAAAAAATTATTTGGTATTCCTTTATTTTTATTATTTAATTCAAAGTCATATGTTTTACGATTTTGAGCATCTCCCAATATTTCATATGCTTCATTAATTTCCTTAAATTTTTCAGCGTTTCCACCTGGACGATCTGGATGAAAAACTAAAGATTTCTTTCTGAATTCTTTCTTTATATCTGTTTGGGTTGCATTTTCCGCAACACCCAATATTTTGTAATAATTTATCATTTAAATTTATATTAAAACATATACTTAAATATTAATTGAATTAAATATTTAATGATAGAAGTTCCATTCTTAAAAAAATATCAACCTAAATATTTTAATGATTTTAATATTGACCACGATTATATTAATTTATTAAATTTATTAAAAAATATGAATAATCTTAATATTTTATTTATAGGTAATAGCGAATCTGGTAAAACTTCTTTAATACAAGCTTGTATTAGAGAATACTATCACGTTGATTATATACCTAGAAATAATGTATTGTTTATTAATAGTCTTCAAGAACAAGGAATACAATATTATAGAAATGAAGTCAAAACTTTTTGTCAAACTAGTTCATCTATTCCTAATAAAAAAAAATTTATTATTTTAGATGATATTGATAATATTAATGACCAAAGCCAACAAGTATTTAGAAATTGTATTGATAAATATTCATCTAATGTTCATTTTATTGCTTCTTGTTCTAATACTCAAAAAGTTATAGATAGTATTCAATCTAGAATTACTTTAATCAAAATTAATCCTATCAAAAGTTCATATCTTAACAAAATATTTAATAATATTACTAAAAAAGAAAATATAAATATTACAAAAGATGCAAAATTACTTGTTTTACAAATTAGTAATAATTCTATTAGACAATTAACTAATTATTTAGAAAAATTTAAGTTAATCGGAATTACTATAACCATTGATGAAGTTAAAAAAATATGCACTAATATTAATTTTCACGAATTAGAAAGTTATTTAAATGCTTGTAAAAAAAATGATATTAAATTATCTAATCAAATCATTATTAATATTTATAATAAAGGATATTCGGTTTTAGATATATTAGATAGTTTATTCTTATATATCAAAATTACATCATTGTTAGATGAAGAACAAAAATTTATAATTATAAAACATATTTGTAAATATATTGATGTTTTTCATAGCATACACGAACATGAAATTGAGTTATTGATATTTAATTATAAACTTATACAAATTTTAAATTCTAAATAAAAATAATATATCTATAATACATCAAAGATGAGTCAAATTTTTAAAAAAAAAATGGAAAAATCTCTATTATTTAATTTGTTAGATCAATTTGCTATTAAAACTGAAAAATGTTATAAATTAGATAACATTTGTTTTAAAAAAGCTAAATTTCAAGATGCTGAATTAAATTCCTTTTACGATGCATTAAAAGAATATTATCATATTTCAAAACTTTTTTATATTGAAAGAGATAGAACTTATAAAAATTTTATCACTATCGTTAGACAAATATGTAAATTATTAAATATTCCTTACTCATCCAAAATTAAATACTATAAATCTACTTATGATATATACTACTTTATTTACCTAGACTAAGCAACAAATATTTACCTATATTAGTATTACTTCTTAATATTTCACTTCTTTCTAATCGCACAAACCAATTCAACTTTGTGCGTTTTAATAACTCATCTGATGCTATATATAATCCATGAAAATCACTATTAATATCTAGATAACTATTCCCTACTAAATCATCTATTAATATTACTTCATTATCATTAGTCTTTACACCTAAAGCTTTACCATCTATTAACTGAACATTCCCTCTTATACATTCTTTATATATTTCACGATCTAATTCTCCTGTAAAATCCATATCAGCCGTGTTATCTTTTGATATTAATACTTGCATTTTATTTATTAAATTAAGTATTATATCATTGTTTTTATTACAACATAATAATTTATGAGAAGGGAAAAACTGAGATTTAGAAGAAATATTATTTCTAGTTAAAAATTCACCCGCTAATAATTTATTTGAAACTAATAATTCACTCCTTAATTCATTTAAATCTTTTAATACTATCATACTATTTGGTATTAACATACCTCCATAATTATACATTAATTTTAATATTCCTAATGTTCTAACATGACTTTTTATTGGATCTGATAACCCATTCAAATTTATATTCCATTTTGGAAGTAATTTCTCAAATGAATCATCGTTTATTAAACAAACATTAAAACTTTCACTACAATGTTTTATTGCTGTTTCAATACATAAAACTAAATAAGTTTGATTTAAATTGTTGTTATTTCTACTTTTAAAGTTTTTCCAGTTTCTACTATTAACTTCAGTTGAACTATGAATCCATAATATTGGTTTATCTTCTACTAATACATTATTCTCATTTAATAAATATTTCTTTATTAAATTTACATCTCGTTCTTCATTATTTAAATCATATTTTTTTGAGTATTTATCATACAATATTCCTACTGTAGTCAATGCTATAAATGTTAATACATAATTAGTTATATTCATTTATATATATAATTATATAATTTTAATTTTGTAATTGACGTAAATTTTTCCACCATTCTCTACTTTTCTTTTCTGCTTCTTCATTCCTTTTCATCAATTCATATGCTAAATTTGTTGATGTTTCTTCAGTTCTTAAGTATTGTTTATTTAAATATTTTCTAGCATTACTTTTATCCATTGGATTTGTATTTATACCTCTGTCTCTTTCTAATTCTTCTATTGAATTATATTTCTTCTTTGAATTATAATCTTCACGGGTCACTGGAACTACTGTCTCCGTATGAGCTTTCTTTAAATCTTCATATTGTAATTTACTAAATATATCTGATGAATGTTCTACTCTATTATTATTTCTATCTAAATTATATCCATTACTGACTCCTACTCCTTCCAAATCTGTCTTCACTATCAATGCCCTTATTTCTTCTTTTCTATTATTAAATACATTCCCAAATTCGCTAATATTATTTACACTTTCTTCTGATACATCTTCATTTGATTTAAACCAATCG
>TARA_B100001093_G_scaffold90729_3_pt1 | contig 39480 bp, 46 predicted proteins | sample TARA_B100001093 | Tara Oceans TARA_B100001093 (sample SAMEA2623116) | marine metagenome | biome: marine biome (ENVO:00000447); feature: surface water layer (ENVO:00002042); material: "saline water (ENVO:00002010), including plankton (ENVO:xxxxxxxx)" | depth 5 m | reverse complement strand
AGAGTCATAAAAAGAATGAATTTAGATGAAGCCACGTGGCAACCTAGACAGACTCAATGGTTTATAAATAAACAAAAAGACGAAGGGAGAAGAATTGCAAAATTACCTAACAAAGCGACTTATGTTGAAGAAAAAATGGCTGATATTTATTTGGAGTATCAAAAAACCTGTGAAGAAGAAAATGTTGTAGATTTTGCTGAAATTTTACTTCGCTGCTATGAGATGTTGGCAAAAAATCCTGAGCTATTGAATCACTATCAAAAACGCTTTCAACATATTTTAGTTGATGAGTTTCAAGACACAAATGAAATCCAATATCTTTTATTGAAGCAATTAGTCGGGAAAGAAGGTGAGATGACCGTGGTTGGAGACGATGACCAGTCAATATATAGTTGGCGTGGAGCGAAAAGTTCAAACATTAATAGGTTTATCAAAGATTTTAAAGGAGTTAAAACTTTAAAACTTGAACAAAACTATAGATCTACAACGAATATTTTATCAGCTGCAAATGCTGTAATTAGAAATAATCCAGAACGATTAGGAAAAGAGCTATGGACTGAAAAAGAAGAAGGAGAATTAGTAAAAATATATAGAGCTTTTAATGAAAGAGATGAAGCTAAATTTATAGTAGATATTATTAAAAGCTGGGTAGATGAAGGTAGAAATTTATCTGAATGTGCAATTATTTATCGATCTAACGCACAATCAAGAATATTAGAAGATTCAATTCTTAGGGCAGATTTACCTTATAGAATATATGGCGGAGTACGATTTTATGAAAGGTTAGAAATTAAAAATGCTTTGGCTTATGCAAAATTGGCAATAGATCAAAAAAATGATGCCGCTTTTGAAAGAATTATAAATATTCCAACTAGAGGCGTCGGCGCTAAAACCATGGACCAAATTAGAGAAATTGCTAGAGAAGAAAATTCTTCTCTATGGATTGCAGCCAAAACTTTTGCTGATTCAGCTGGACCCAAAATTGCTAACTCCTTAAAAACATTTTTTAAATTAATTGAAAACTTCTCAGAAAGTGCTGCCAAAAAAGAAATAGAAGAATTTTTTGAAAATTTAATTGAAAGCTCTAATTTAAAAAACTTTCACGGGAAAGAACCTGGAGAAAAAGGAAGGTCCAGAGTAGAAAATTTAGAAGAACTTGTTTCGGCCGCCGCTGGCTATTTCTCCATTGGAGAAGATGCAGATGACGAAAGATCTCAATTGGAATTATTTTTAGATCAAGCTTCGTTGGATGCTGGAGAAAATCAAGCAGAAGAAAATGAAGATGCTATTCAAATGATGACCCTTCATTCTTCAAAAGGGCTGGAGTATGCTTTAGTTTTTATTGCAGGTTGTGAAGAAGGATTATTTCCCCACAAAAGATCGACTGAAGATCCTAGGCAACTAGCAGAAGAAAGAAGGCTATGTTACGTAGGAATGACAAGGGCAATGGAGAGACTTTATTTAACATATGCCGAGGTTAGAAATGTTTACGGAGTTGATGGGTTTAGTCCAGCTTCAAGATTTTTAAAAGAAATACCAGAAGAGTTTAAATATGAAATTAGAATGGCATCTGAAAATATTAACAAATCAAAAAGTTTTTCTCCTAAAATAGTTGGTGGAACAGATCATAAAGTTGGAGGATTCGCTTTAGGCGATAGAGTCGGCCATCCATCTTTTGGAGAAGGGGTAATTTTAAATTACGAAGGTGATGGATCTAATGCAAGGGTTCAAGTAAATTTCGATCAAGAGGGCACTAAATGGCTAGTTTTAAGTTTTGCAAAGCTAAACAAAATATAATAATTTTTTTATTAAGTATTTTTTTGTTTTCCTGTTCATCAGAAGAAATATCAAGCTCTTCCTCTTCAGCAAAAGAATCATACAAATGGCGAATGGTCACTACTTGGCCAAAAAACTATCCTGGCGTTGGGTTTGCAGCTGAAAATATTTCCAAATTAGTAGATGAGATGAGTGGTGGACGTCTACAAATTAAAGTTTTTGGAAATGGTGAGCTCGTTCCAGCAATGGAAGTTTTTGATACTGTCTCTAGAGGCAGTGTAGAAATGGGACATGGCGCAGCTTATTATTGGATTGGAAAAGTTCCCGCCGCACAATTTTTTACTGCCATTCCTTTTGGATTAAATGCTCAAGAAATGAATGCCTGGCTTCATTACGGTGGTGGACTAGAGCTTTGGCAGGAGCTTTACGAGCCATTCAACATAATCCCAATGGCAGGAGGAAATACTGGTGTTCAAATGGCGGGTTGGTTTAATAAGGAGATAAAATCTTTAGAAGATTTAAAAGGTATTAGAATGAGAATTCCAGGGATGGCTGGAGAGGTGTTCACTAGAGCTGGAGGAGAAGCAGTATTAATGCCAGGGAGTGAAATTTTTACTAATCTTCAAACCGGCGTGATCGATGCAGCTGAATGGATAGGGCCTTACAATGATTTAACCTTTGGTTTTCACCAAGCAGCTAAATATTATTATTATCCGGGATGGCACGAACCAGGACCAACGCTTGAAACCTTAGTTAATAAAGAAGCTTTCAATTCTCTGCCAAAAGATCTTCAAGCTATACTGATCACAGCTTCAAGAGCAGTAAATCAAGATATGCTTGATGAATATACAGCAAGAAATAATCAAGCATTAATATCTTTAGTAAATGATCATGGAGTAAAGTTAAAAAAATTACCTAATGACGTTTTAATTGAATTCAAAAAAATTACTAAAGAGCTTTTATTAGAAATGACTGAAAAAGATGAAGCTTCCAGTAAGATTTATAAATCTTTATCTGAGTTTCAAAAAAATGTTTCTCAGTTCCATGAGATTTCTGAACAAGCTATTTATGATCTTCGCTAACTAATTTTCTTGATTATCCAAAATCCAATTGAAGTTGAAATAATAAATCGTAAAGAGAATAAAAGAGAGGCGGGTAAAGATAACCACCAAAGAAAATATATATTTAGGATCTCATTTAACGAACCGAACCATTGGAAAAGATCGAGAGCAACTTGCCAATATTCTAAAAAATAATTCTCAACACTTATGGGACTGACAAACAAACTGTGTATGAAAAACAGTACCAGATAAAAATCTCCCCAAATTAGAAAATAACCCAAACCTCTTAAAAAGCTATGCATCTGCCAGATTTTTTACTTCTTTCCATACTCTTAAAATGTTTCCGTTTAGTATCTTTTGTAAGTCCTCTTTTGAATAACCTCTATTCAATAATTCCTCAATCAAATTTGGAAATTTAGAGACATCATTTAAATCATCAGGCAAAGGTACTTCACCATCAAAATCAGATCCAAGTCCTACATGATCAATACCCACAAGATCTTTTACTCTATCTATATGATCAGCAACATTTTTTACTGAAACTTTAATATTTGGATTTGCTTTTCGATCAGCAACGAAATCAGATCCAAAACAAATTTGAATCACGCCGTTATTTTTTGCTAATGCAATAAGCATCTCATCAGACACATTTCTTTCCCATCCTGGAGTGAAATGACGAAGAGAAGAGTGCGTGGCAACAACCGGAGCTTTGCTAAACTCGAGAACCTGCATAAAAGCAGCATCTGAGACATGAGAAATATCAATCATCATGCCTTGTTTATTCATTTCCTCAATGACTTTAAAACCAAACGGACTGAGGCCTTTCCATCTTTTATTTTCATCATATGACGAATCAGAAATATGATTGCTTCTTGAATGCGCCAGAGTTATATAATTAACACCTTTATCAGCAAAATATTTAATATTTTCTAATTTTCCTTCAATAGGCGCTCCATTTTCTATGCCATAAGCAATACCAACTATGTCTTTTTGTTTTAATTTTTCCATTTGGTAGGGACTATTGATAAAAATAAATTTATCAGGATTTTGATCAATAATATTATTCATCATTTTTATTAAGTTGTTGGCTAACTCAAATGATGTTCCTTCTTCCTCAGTTCTGGCAGGGATATAAATAGAAAAAAAAGGTAGATTAAGTCCTCCTTCTAAGGCTCTTGGATAATCAAAATGAAATGTAGTTAATTCTGTGATGTCTTCGCTAAAGCCATCATTAGTTTTTTGTCTGTAAAGTTGGAAGGGAATATCAATATGAGTATCAATGATCAGAAGTTCTTGACTCAAAGCTTTTGCTTTATCTAATGAATTATTAGAGCAAGATATAAGAATAAGACTTGCCAATAAAAAAATTTTTTTCATGAAATTAATATACTACAGAAGGCAACAGCGTTGCTAAAACTGGAAAGTAAGCTACTAAACACAAAACTAGAATCTGAATAAGAATAAATGGAATCACTCCTTTATATATAGTTTCTGTTTTTATTGACTCAGGAGTCACTCCTCTTAAGTAGAATAAAGCAAATCCAAATGGAGGAGTTAAAAAAGAAGTTTGCAAATTTATTGCAAGCATAATTCCCAACCACAAAGGATCAGCTCCCATGGTTATTAGAATGGGTCCTACTATTGGAATAACAACAAAGCTTATTTCAATAAAGTCTAAAATAAATCCAAGTAAGAAAACTAAAATCATAACGATTAGCATCGCTCCAAAAAGTCCTCCAGGAATAGCATTGAAAATGCTATTAATTAATTCTTCACCACCGTAACCTCTAAAAACTAAAGAGAAAATAGATGCTCCTATTAAAATCATAAAAACCATAGAAGTTATAAATGCTGTTTGAGTGACAGCGCTCGATAAAACTTGAATAGAAAGTTTGCCGTGGAAAAAAGTTATAACTAAAGCCCCCATGGCACCTATCCCAGCTGCCTCTGTAGGAGAGGCTATTCCTAAAATAATTGATCCTAGAACAGAAAAAATAAGTAAAAAGGGCGGCAGCAAAATACCTATTAAGTTTATTAAAGATTGATCGGATTTTATTTCTTCTTTGAATTTAGAGATGTCAGTATTCGATACAGAGAATACAAAATACAAGGCATAAGCAAAAACTAAAATTAGTCCAGGTATTATTGCCGCCATGAACAAGTCACCAACTGAAAAAGATTTGGCTGCAAAATTTCCCATACTTAATTGAGCCTGTTGATAAGCTGTAGCCAAAACATCTCCAAGAATAACCAGCGCAATAGATGGTGGGATTATTTGTCCCAGAGTACCAGTTGCCGCTATTAAACCAGTTGAAACCTCTTCGGAATAGCCTCTATTAAGCATTGCTGGCAAAGATATTAAACCCATAGCAATTACTGTCGCTCCCACTATTCCTGTACTTGCAGCCAATAAAGCTCCAACGATGACTACAGACAAACCAAGTCCGCTTTTAAGCTTCCCAAAAAACAAAGACATTGATTCTAAAAGTCTTTCGGCTATCTTTGATCTTTCTAATACAACACCCATAAAGACAAATAATGGAATCGCTACTAAAGTAGCGTTATTCATGATTCCGAAAATACGATTAGGAATTGTTTCTAAAAGATATAAATCAAATACGCCAGCTAAATAACCCAGGCCAGCAAAAATTAAAGATACACCGCCCAATGTAAAGGCAACTGGAAAACCTAAAAGTAAAGCAGCACAAACTACAAAGAATAATAAAAGAGGTAAGAATTCAATCATCACTTAATAAAGAAAACATTGATGCAAAGCTTTGTAAAATTAAAATAATGCTAAATATTAAAAGTGTAGCTTTATAAAGATAGACAAAGGGAAGACCTCCTGGCTCTGGAGAGATCTCAGCTATAGACCATGAGAAAGATACGTAATCAAATGAAAGAATTAGAATAAGCCAAGCCATAGGTTGTAAAAAAATTAAATGACCTAGTAAATTTATTGTTTTTTTACTTTTCTTACTTGCTCTTCGGTAAAAGATATCTACTCTGACATGTTCATCATTTTCTAATGTATATGCAGAACAAAAAAGAAAAGTAATTCCATGAAAATAAATTACAAGCTCCTGCAAACCAACCACTCCTATTCCTAATACATATCGAAAAAAAACAATAACAGTGGTAAAAACAATCATTAGCAAAACTGCCCATGAGCTAATTTTTCCAAGATAATGTGGAAAAATTGTAAGCAAAGAATGTATTGTTTGATTAATATTGTTCACAACGAAATTATGATTAAATAAGAGCTATATGATTATTGTTTTATCCCCAGCCAAAACTTTAGACTACGATTCCCCAGTTGATAGTTTTGATTATACAACGCCTAGCTTTCTTGGTAAGTCTGAGACTCTGATAAATATCATGCGCTCATATGAACCAGATTATATTTCAGACCTTATGGGTTTAAGTGAAAACCTTGCTTTTTTAAACTTCGAAAGATATCAAACTTGGAAAAAAAGAAAAAAGCCATCTGAGAATGCAAAACAAGCAATCTTTGCATTCAAAGGAGATGTTTATCAAGGTTTGGATATTGAAACCTTGTCTAAAAAAGTAATATCTTATTCACAAGATCACTTAAGAATTCTTTCAGGTTTATATGGTTTGTTAAAGCCTTTAGATCTTATTTCACCTTATCGTTTGGAAATGGGAACTAAACTGAAATCTGGAGATATCAATGGTCTTTATGATTTTTGGAAAAAAGATTTAACCAGATCAGTAAATAAAGATTTAAGCAAACAAAAAAATAAGGTGCTTGTTAATCTGGCTTCTAATGAATATTTCTCCGCTTTAGACAAAAACTTAATTCAAGGTAAAACTATCTCACCAGTTTTTAAAGATTTTAAAAATGGCGATTATAAAATTATAAGTTTTTATGCAAAAAAAGCCCGAGGAGCGATGGCAAGATTTATTTTAGAAAATAAGATTGAAAGATCAGATGAACTCAAAGAGTTTAATCTAGATGGATACAAGTTTAGTAAAAAACTTTCAACTGACCTTGCGCCCACCTTTATAAGAAAGGAAAAATAATTTTATTTAGCTGATTTTCCGTAATCTTTGATTTCCAGCATATCTGCAAATTCTGGATCACGCTTTTCCATTCTTGAAGTCATTGCTTCTGCCATATCATCTTGTGGCAACATCGCTCCACTCCATAAGGCGTTATATTCTAAGCCCTCGGCAATAGTATGATCTCTTGAGAAATTTAGAATAGCTTTTGTTCCATGAACTGCAAGAGGACTTTTAGATGCAATTTCTGCAGCCATTTCTTCTATTCCAGTAATCATAGAAGCGTGATCTTCATAAATTTTATTTACCAAGCCACTTTCTAATGCCTCATCAGCAGCCATTCTCCTTCCCGTATAAGCCAACTCTCTTACTTTTCCTTCATTAATAACTCTAGGAAGTCTTTGTAAAGTGCCTATGTCTGCTGCCATACCTATATTAATTTCTTGGATGCAAAAGAATGCATCTTTACTAGCAAATCTAATATCAGTAGCTGTGATTAAATCTAAACCACCTCCAATACAACCACCTTGAATCCCGCATAAAACAGGAACTCTTAATTTTTCCATTTTAGAGAGCATATTTTGCAGTTCCATAGCAACTCTATAAAGACCTTCACCATTTCTGGCGGCATCTGGTTTATTACTTTTCTTTGATTCTTCTCCAGTGCCCAAAGTGCCAAAATTTTGTAAATCCATTCCAGCGCAAAAATGTTTGCCCGTTGAAGTTAAAATTAAAACTCTAATTGATGAATCTCTATTAATTTCTTCCATGACAATAGGTAATTCATGCCAAAAATTAAATGTCATTTTGTTTAGCTCTTCGCCTTTATTTAAAACTAGACGAGCAATTCCGTCTTTAGTTGAGTAATCAAAACTTTCGTATGTCATTATTTTCTCCTTTTAAATTTTAGATTTTAATTCGTTCACAAGATTTTCAGCAACTTCTTCTAATTCTTCAATTAAGTCATAAGAAGAATGATAAGGCATAACAACTTTTCTACTTTTTTTGCTAAGTCTTTTCAATCCGCTGGATATTTCTTCTGCCTTATTTAATAATTCTTTATTTTCTTCATTCATTATTCGTATTATCCTCGCTGAGTATTGTAAATTAAAAAAAGATTTTTAAAAAACTACTTTAAAAAACAAAAAAATGAATAATATAGATTTAGTCTCTCCAATTACAGAAATTTTAATTAAGGCATCAGAGTTGATTCTTAATATTTATCATCAAAATAATTTTGATAGTTCATTAAAAGAAGATCTTTCGCCTGTTACCAAAGCTGATAAAGATGCGCATTTCTTAATAGTTAAAGAATTATCAAGATTATTTCCCAAAATACCTATTATTTCTGAAGAGGGAGATGAAAAAGAAATTATTTCTAATGTATTTTGGTTAGTGGACCCTTTAGATGGAACCAAAGAATTTATTAATAAAAGCGAAGATTTCACTATCAATATAGCTTTAATAAATAATCATGAGTCAGTTTTTGGAGCTATTTATAAACCTCTTACAGATGAATTATTCATAGGAGGAAAAAACTTACCAGCTTTCAGAAAACAAAATAATATTAAAGAAAAATTGCAAACAGAATCAAGAACTGAAAACTGTATTATTTGTCAAAGTAAAAGTCACATAACTAAAAGGGAAAAGAGCTTTATTGAAGAATTAAAAAATAAATTTAATTCATATAAAGTTATCAATGCCGGAAGTTCAATAAAGATTTGCTATATTGCACAAGGAAAATGTCATATATATCCTAGATTTGGAGACACATATCAATGGGATATTGCAGCTGGTCATGCGATTCTAAAAGCTTCAGGTGGAGATATTTTAGATTTAAATCTAAAAGAAATAATTTATTTGTCGTCACATAAAAAGAAAGTAAATGGCTTTTTTGCCCTTTCAGACATACCTTTTTGGGTGCCAAAAATTCAATAATTACAATAGCTTGTGCAAAATAATATCTTTTTATATGTAAATAACAGTATTTTGGGTATAAAATTCGCAATTATGGCTAAAGAACTTCAACCAATGGATGTTTCAGCACCAGGTCAAAACCTGGAAGCTTATCTTTCATCCGTTCAAAACATAGCTATTCTCTCTCCTGAAGAAGAAAAGAAGCTCGCAGAAGATCTTTACTATAGAAACGATCTTGAAGCCGCGCGTCAATTAGTAATGGCCCATCTAAGATTTGTTGTTCATATAGCCAGAGGTTACTCAGGATACGGTTTACCTCAGGCAGATTTAATTCAAGAAGGTAATGTTGGATTAATGAAAGCAGTTAGAAAGTTTAATCCAGAAGTTGGAGTAAGATTGATATCTTTTGCTGTTCATTGGATTAAATCAGAAATGCATGAATATATTATTAAAAATTGGAAAATCGTTAAAGTAGCAACTACAAAAGCCCAACGAAAATTATTTTTTAACTTAAGAAGTCAAAAGAAAGAACTGAAGTGGCTAACACCCGATGAAATTAAAGTCATTTCTAATGAATTAGGAGTAGATGAAAAGTCAGTAAAAGAAATGGAGTCCAGATTGACTTCTGCTGATATGTCTTTTGATCCGCCCTCTGAAGCCAGTGATGAGCAAGCCTCTTTTAGTCCTTCAGGTTTCTTAACTGATGATTCAAACGATCCGGCAGAATTAGTAGAAAAAGAAAATTCAGATGATTACAATTATGAACTTCTTCATCAAGCTATGGCAGAATTAGATCCTCGTAGTAAAGAAATATTAGTAGATAGGTGGCTTGAAGAACAGAAATTAACCTTGCATGAATTAGCTGATAAATACGGAGTTAGCGCTGAAAGAATAAGGCAAATAGAAAAAGCTGCAATGGAAAAAGTTAAGAGTTATATCTCTTAAAAAAAGGAAATATAAATGGCACAAATTAAGATTTCTCTTAATGGAAGTTCTCACCTTATACCAGAAGACATTAATATCACCGAGCTTTTCTCTTTTTTAGAACTTACCGATAAATTTGTCGCAGTTGAATTGAATGATGAAATAGTTTTTAGAAGTAATTGGGAAGAAGTTAAATTAAATTCTGATGACAAAGTAGAGATAGTCAAAGCTATAGGCGGCGGTTAAATTTGTCAAAAGATACTTTCAAGATAGCCGGAAAAGATTTTTCTTCTAGACTTTTGGTGGGAACTGGAAAGTATGAAAACAAAGATGTAGCTGTTCATGCGATTGATGCTTCAGAAGCTGAAATAGTTACTGTTGCTATTCGAAGAGTAGAACTAGATAAAAGTCTAAGATCAGAGCCTATCCTTAATTATATTTCTCCTAAAAAATATACTATTCTTCCAAATACCGCAGGATGCTTTAATGCAAAAGAAGCAATAAGAATAGCTCGTTTAGGTAGAGAAATATTAGATGGAAAAAATTTACTTAAATTAGAAGTCTTAAAAGATAAAGAGACGCTTTTACCTTTAATGGACGAAACATTATTGGCTGCAAAAGAGTTAGTCAAAGATGGTTTTGAGATCATGGTTTATTGCACCGATGAATTAGAATACGCTCTGAAGCTAGAAGAAATTGGTTGCGTGGCTATCATGCCTTTGGCAGCTCCTATTGGATCTGGTCAAGGAATAGTCAATCCAGACGCGATTAATTCAATAATAGAAAAAATTTCTCAACCGGTAATCATTGATGCAGGTATTGGAACAGCTTCTGAAGTAACAGTAGCGTTGGAAATGGGATGTGATGGAGTCCTTTTAAATACCGCAATTGCAAAAGCTAAAAACCCTGTATTAATGGCTGAAGCTATGAAAGAGGCCGCGAGAAGTGGAAGAAAATCTTATTTAGCAGGAAGAATGAAAACCGACACGAAGGCAAATCCTAGCTCTCCAATGAAAGGAATAGTTAATTCTTGAATAAAACAATTAAAAGCTTTTCAAAAGCAAGATCGAGATCTTCAATTAAAAATAAGGATTTGCTAAACAAAGCAAATAGAGAAATTTTTCAAAAAGAAGAAGATTTTAAAGATTTTAAATTTCTAATCGACGAGTCAAAAATAAATAATTTAGAAATAGGTTTTGGGGATGGAAAATATTTATTTGAAATGGCTTGTTTGAGGCCAGAAGAAAATTTTATAGGCATTGAGGTTTTTGAGTCTGGATTAGCAAATACTTATAAAAAAATTGTTTTAAATAAAATTAAAAACTTAAGCATTATTCAGGGGGACATCGTTCAAATAATTAAAAAGAATGAAAGCATAGAAATATTTGATCAGATGTATATCTTATTCCCTGATCCTTGGCCTAAATCAAAGCATAAAAAAAGAAGATTGTTGAAAGAAAAATTTCTATTAAAAGTTAATAATCTGATAAAAAAAAATGGAACATTAATTATCAAAACAGATTGGCAAGATTACGCTGAAGAAATAGAAATAAATTTAAAAAAAATGAATTTTGATTTTAATATAAATTATTTAGAAAATCTTTTTAAAACTAAATATGAGCAGATTGCTATTAACGAAGATAGAACGATAGTTAACTTTGAAGTTAAGATAAAATCTTAATCATTTTCTCAGTAGATATGGTTCTGTGGCTTATTTTCATTCTTTCTGTCTTGGAAAGCTCTGCCAAGGTTTGCTCTGAATTTTTTATTTGAAATATTGGATCATAACCAAATCCTTGAGTACCTCTTGGAATATCTATTATTTTTCCAAAAAGCTCTCCATATGTATATGCAGTCTCTTTAGTTTTAAAATTAAAAAAAGACAATACAGAAATAAACTTTGCAGTTTTTTCTTTTTGGTTATGCATTTTTCTTAAAAGTTTTTTATTATTAAGATCATCATTAGCTTTATTACCAGCGAATCTAGCTGAAAATATTCCCGGAGCACCGTTTAAGGCTAGAACCTCTAAACCTGAATCATCTCCAAAAGCTGGAAGACCGGTTAACCTAGAAGCAAACTCAGCTTTGATAAAAGCGTTTTCTTCATAACTGCTTCCAGTTTCATTTATATCCTCACTTGTATATTTAGACAAAGGTATTAACTCAATATCAGTTTTTTTAAACAAGAGATCAAATTCTTTAATCTTTCCTTGGTTTCTAGAGGCTAGGACTATCTTCAAGATTTTTTGAAAATTTTATAAATTGCAATTTCCGCAAACAAATTAGGCATTAATTTAGATAAAAATGTGCTTTTTCCAGAATTATTAATCAATTTTCTCTTCGCTATAGTTAGGTTCGCATTTGAACAAAGATCTTCGAAGTCTTTCAAAGAACACAAATGTAAATTTGGCGTTGAAAACCAGTTATGAGGCAAAGCAGACGAGACTGGCATTTTACCAGTAACAAATAATTGAACTCTACATCGAAGATTAGCAAAATTTGGAATACTTACGATACATTCATCTCCAATTCTTACAATTTCTTCCAAAGCAATTTCAGGTTTTTTTAGAGTTTGAAAAGACTGACTCATTAAAACAATATCAAAAGACTTATCTCCAAAATTATTTAATCCTTTGTCAATATCTTGCTCTATTACGTTTAAACCTTTTTCAAGACTGAGCTGTATATTTTTATCTTCAATATCTATTCCTAAACCATCGACATTCAACTCTTTCTTTAATTCAGCTAGCATGGTTCCATCCCCACAACCTAAATCTAAAACTCGAGATTCTTTAGGGATCCATTTCTTTATAATATTAAACATCTGAGCTTAAAAAAGTTTTTATTGTTTCGACATATCTTTCATCTGGGAATAAAAAACCATCATGGCCTTGATATGATTCAATATTTACATAACTGACATTTTTTCTAGCAGCGACTAAAGAATTTACTATTTCTTTAGATCGATTGGGGGAAAATCTCCAATCAGATGAAAAAGAAATTATGAGAAAATCAGACTTAGTTTTATTTAAAGTAGATACCAAATCTCCTTCAAAATATTTAGCGGGATCAAAATAATCCAATGCTTTAGTCATAAGGAGATATGTGTGAGCATCAAATTTATCTGAAAAATTATCAGCTTGATATCTAAGATAACTTTCTACTTCAAATTCAACGTCGTACCCATATTCTATTTTGTCTTTTTTTAAATCTCTATCAAATTTTTCTTTCATAACTTCTTCAGATAAATAAGTTATGTGACCTAACATTCTTGCCAACCCTAAACCTCTTTTTGGATGATGTGTTCCTTTTTCAAAATCTGGATCAGTAACTATTGACTGACGCGCTACTTCATTGAATGCTATGTTTTGAGCACTTAATTTTGGCGCAGCAGCAATCACAACAGCTTTCTTTATTAGATCTGGATAATCGATTGACCATTGAAGAGCTTGCATTCCACCTAAACTTCCTCCAGCAACAGAGTGCCAGTAATTAATTCCTAAGAATTCTCTTAAGAGATTTTGGCTATTTATCCAATCTTTGACTGTAACTAGGGGAAAATCTTTTCCATACTTTTCACCGGTTTCAGGATTTAAACTTGAAGGTCCGGTAGAACCATGGCACCCGCCTAAATTATTAAGTGAGATTATAAAAAATTTATTTGTATCAAAAGCTTTATCAGGACCAATTAATTCGTTCCACCATCCAGCCTTTTTTTCACCTTCTTCAGAAAACCCTGCAGCATGATGATTTCCGCTAAGCGCATGACAAATCAAAATAGCATTATCTTTATCCTTAGAAAGAGAACCATAAGTTTCATAAATCAGATCAAAACTTTTTAAGCTTTTTCCTGACTCTAAAAAAAATTCATCCTTATAAGAAAAAGTTTCTGGTTTTATTACACCTAAAGATTTAGTACTCATTAAAATAATGTTGGGAGACCCGCAGAAAATCTTAGATTTTCTATAGCTCTATCTACTTGAATTAAAATAAAAAAAACAATTATAGGAGAAAAATCAATACCTCCCATCGAAGTTAACCTTTGAAACGGCTTCAAAAGAGGCTGTGTAATATTGTGACAAATGCTTAAAAAAGGACTGTTACTAGAAGGTGCTACCCAAGTTCCTATAATAGATATAAAAAGAGAAAATCTAAGAATTTGAGATACTAAAAAAAACAAACTAAGAGCAGACCATCCAACTGCATTCAAGAGGTTAAAGTCCAAATCTTTACTAGCGCTAAACAGGTAAAAGGAAACTAGCTTTAAATCTATAATCCAGAAAGCACACGCAAGGTCTATACCGAACAAAATTGGCAAGAAAAATCTAAAAGGTTTGCAAAAAGGATCTAAGGTCGAAAAAGACATTTTTACAATAGGATTCAACATGCTTACTTGAAAAAATCTAAATAAAAGATAAAAAGTAAAAACAATTGCCAGAAGATTTGTTAAAACAGAAGATGCATACAAAGGATCCATTACTCTCCTAATGATTTAGATTTATCGATAGCCTCATTTATAGCATCCTGCCATATTTTTTTAATACCTGAAGCATCAATTTTAGCTAAAGCCGCTTCCGTAACTCCACCTTTTGAAGCAACCATGGTTTTTATGTCCTTAAACCTCTTAGACTCTTCATTTGATTTATGAATAAAGGAAGTTCCATCTAATAGATCTCTAATCCATGACTCAGGATCATTAAAGCCATGTTCTCTAGCTATATCACTCAGCGTATCAGAGAGATGACTTATGTATGCTGGACCAGCTCCAAAAATTGCAGTGAAAGCATCAAATTGATCTTCTTCAATCTGAATGCACCTGCCTAATAAACCGAGAAGATCTATTACGTTAGACTGATAAGTTTTAGATTCTGTATACATTGCAATTGGACTAGAGCCGCTACTTATTCCTAACGTAGGCATAGCTCTATATATATTTTCGTAACCATTGAGCTGGTCTTTAAGCCTTTCAAATTTTAAACCTGCTACAAAAGAAATAAGTAGCTGAGATGAAAGAAAATTGGAGATAGTTGAATTAACTTCATCCGCTATATTAGGCTTAACTGTTAGAAATATTACCTCCGAGCTCTCGATTACTTCTTTGATATCAGTATATTGAGCCCCTAAATTTGTTACTTCTTTACTTTCGACAGGATCAAATGCAAAGATTTTAAAATTTGGAGCCAATCGCTCAATGGCATGTCTACCTAAATTTCCAGTTCCAATAAAACCTATAGTTTTAAAATCTTTAATTTCTTTCACCAAATATCCCTGTACCTATTCTAATCATTGTTGATCCGCTTTCTATTGCTAATTTATAATCGTTCGTCATACCCATTGATATTTCATCTGCATCAATAAGTTTAGATTGTAATTTTTTCGATAACAAAAAAGTTTTATTAAAACTATTTTTCAGCAACTCTTCACTAGTGTCATTTTTAGGTATTACCATTATTCCTTTTAAAATTAGGTTATTAAGACTATCTATTTCCTTTGCTAAATCCATAAGATCTTCTTCCAGCACTCCTGATTTAGACTCTTCACAATCTATATTAATTTGAATCAAAATATTAATAGTCTTATCTTTTGGACAATATTTAGATAACAGTCTTGCAGTTTTGATTCTATCAACGGTATGAACCCAATCAAAGTTTTCAGCTATTTCTTTGCATTTATTAGACTGAATACTTCCAATAAAGTGCCAAATTATTTCTTTCCCTTTTAAAGATTCTTTTTTTTCAAGAGCTTCTTGAAGATAATTTTCTCCAAAATTCTTTATACCGCATCTATAGGCTTCGGATATTAGCTCTTTTGATTTTTTTTTGCTTACAGCAATTATTTTTACTGAATCTTCACTTTTATTTCTAAGTAGCAGAGTTTCTTTGACCGATAAAAAAGTTTTAGAAATTTTTTCATTAATTTCTGACATTACATTTTTTCAGGAGTAGAGATGGACAAAAGATCAAAACCATTTTTTATAGTTCTTTTGATCCCTAGGAGTAAGACATATTTAGCATTTCTAGTTTTGGAATCCTCATCAATAATTACTTCAGAATTATAATAAGTATGGAATTTTGAAGCTAAATCTCTTAAGTAAAAACAAATAGGATGAATTTCGAGGTCTCTATAAGATTGTTCTAAGACATCCTGATACGATTCAATAAAAGAAATAATTTCAGATTCTTGTGAGTCATTCAACTTTGATAGATTTTCTATTCCTTCTTCGATATCAAAGCTCATTCCTCTCTTTACTAATTCTTTTTCTAAGCTACAGATTCTGGCATAGGCATATTGAATATAATAAACAGGATTATTTTTATTTTCAGCAGTAGCTAAATCTAAATCAAAATCTAAAGATTGGTCTCCTTTTCTAGCTAAGAAAAAAAATCTTGCTGCATCGATACCAACTTCATCAATAAGACTACTTAAAGTAATAAATTCACCTGCTCTAGTAGACATTGAAACAAGTTTTCCTTTTTTTAAAAGCGAAACAAATTGAATAAAAATAGTTTTGAGTATGTTTGTGTCTAATTTAAGAGCTTTGATGGCCCCCTCAATTCTTGGTAAATATCCATGATGATCTGCTCCCCAAACATTAATTAATAAATCAAAATTTCTTTGATATTTCAAATTATGATAGGCAATATCTGATGCAAAATAGGTGGGTTCACTATTTTCTCTAATAAAAACTCTATCTTTTTCATCACCATACTTTGAAGAACTAAACCAAGTTGCACCTTCTTTTTCAAATAAATTATTCTTTGCTTCAAGATTTTTTCTAGTAATTTCAAAATCATTTTCTTTGCTACCAGATTGGTTATAAAGAGTTGATTCATTAAACCAAACGTTATGATTAACTCTAAATTTTTTCAGATCTTCTTTAATTTTTTTTATCTCTTCCTCGATGGAAAAATTTATTAAAAGGTCGAAGTCTTTAAAATTATTTTTAACAAATGCATTCATTTCATTAAAGTTTTTAATTTTATTAAAGCCATCAGGGTTAGTTAAAACAAAATTCTCTTTAAATAATTTTTTTGCTTTTGCTGCAGTTTCCTTGACGTAATCTCCTTGATAACAATCATCAGGAAAATGTACATCAATTTCAAAAAGCATTTGGTATCTTAAAAAAACACTTAAACCTAAAGTTTCTGATTGAAGCCCTCTATCATTTACATAATATTCTTGAGTAACTTTATTTCCTGCTCTAATTAATAGATTTGAAAGAGCAGAGCCAAAAGCAGCACCTCTTCCATGACCAACGTGTATAGGACCAGTTGGATTACAAGAAACATATTCGACAAGAATATTTTTAGGCTCCTTTTCATTAATAGGAAAATAAGAAGTGTCTTCCCGAATTAGTTTTTTTAAATATTTTAGTGAAGCATCCCTTGTTAGAAAAAAATTTATAAAACCAGGACCTGCAATTTCAACTTTTTCTAGCCATTCAATTTTTTTTATTTGAGAAATTATTTCTTTGGCTAATTCTTGTGGATTTTTATTGAGTTCCTTGGATAGAACCATAGCTATATTAGAGGTCCAATCTCCGTGAAGTTCTGATTTAGTTCTAAGGATTTCGGCAGAGCACTCTTTATCAGTCAAACCTAAGACTATTCCATCTAATAGTTTCTGAATGTCTTCTTTCACTTATTTAACTCGGCTTTGGTATTCATTAGTTCTAGTATCTATTTTTACTACATCACCTTGATTAATGAACAAAGGAACCTTAACTTCTAAATCATTAGCTAACTTAGCTGATTTTAAAGTGTTGGTTGTAGTATCTCCTTTGAAGCCAGGCTCAGTTTCTACAATCTCTATCTCAGCAAAAGTATCTATTTCTACAGAAACTAGTGTATTTTCCCACATAGCTATTTGGTAAGTTTCTCCCTCTTTTACCCATAAACTTTTTGATCCCATTATTTCTAAATTAAAATTAATTTGTTCATAAGTTTTTAAATCCATAAAAATAGCACTTTTACCTTCTTTATATAAATATTGCATATCAGAATTAGAAATATCAGCTTTTTCAACAGACTCTCCGGTCTTAAAAGTTTTATCTAAAACTCTGCCAGAAATTAAATTTTTATATTTAACACGCATTACTGCTTGGCCCTTACCGGGCTTATGAAACTCATTTTCTATTATTTCGCAAAGCTCATTTTCTATAATTACTTTTAAACCAGATCTAAATTCGTTTGTGCTGATTTGTGCCATATTGTATTTCTCCTTATAAAGATAAGCTTTGCTATATTAGACATATTATGTTTGAAAGGGGTGACATAGTGTTGCAAAATTATAATCAAAATTTTAAAGTACCTTTCTTAAAGTGTAGTTTACAGAAGGGGGAACAAGATTTTCTTATTTTTTTCGTCAAAAAAGCACTATAAAGATTATTTTAGGAGCAAGAAATTTCATGAATAGATATTTAAATAAAACTTTATTAATAACTTCATTTTTGATTTTATCAATTAACGTTTCGAGTCAATTGGACTCTGTAATGGATGAAAACAAAGGCAGAACACAAGCAGCAGCTGTTTCACAAGAAAAAATTGATTCAACTCAAATTAAAACCGATAAAGCCTCAACTGAATATAAAAGCGTTAGTAAACAGATCGAAGGTTTAAAGGTTTATAACGCCCAAAAAAGAAAGCAAATCAGAAGGCAAGTTGAGCGAATGAAAGAAATAGAAAAAACTATGAAATACGCTTCAGTTCTTCAAAGACAAATACCGCCTCTAGCAAGAAGAATGCATGCTGGATTAGAGCAGTTCGTTGCATTAGATCTTCCTTTTAGCTCTGGAGAAAGAACAGAAAGACTTAAATTCATTCAAGATGCTTTGGATAATCCAACAGTTTCTCCTGCAGAAAAACTCAGACAGGTACTAGAAGGCTTTGATATTGAAGCTGAATATGGAAGAAAAATAGACACTTATAAAGATACTATTCTAATTGGAGATCAAGAAAGAGACGTAAACATCCTCAGAGTTGGAAGACTTGTCCTTGCTTATCAAACCTCTGATTTAGATAGAACAGGTATTTGGAACAAAGAAACAAAATCTTGGGAAAATCTTCCAGGAAGATATAGGGGTGTTGTGCGAGATGGAATAAGCATGGCTAAAAAACTAAAGACGGTAGACATGCTTGAACTGCCAGTTCCTGCAGCGGAGATAGTTCAATGAAAAATATATTTAAAATCTTCTTAATCATTTCTATTGCTTTTGGATCTTTCTACTCAGTTGCACAAGAAGATAAGCCTCAATCAGAAGCCTTGAATTTAGAAGAGCTTCTAGATTTGGTTAAAGCTGGAAAATTTGCTGAATCTGAAGAGGCTACTAAAAGAGAAAATAGATTCTCTAAAGAAAAAAATAGACAACAAACCTTACTAGCTAATGCAAAAGCAGAAAGAGCTAAGTTAGAGGCCATAGCTACAAATCTTGAAACAAGATTTGAAGCAAACGATGCAAAACTAACTCTTCTAGAAGAACAATTAAAAACAAGACTTGGCTCTCTTTATGAAACATTTGGGCATCTTCAAGGAGTTGCTTCTGATACAGAAGACTATTTTAAAACAGCCATAACTTCAGGTCAGTTTGGTAAAGAAAGAGAGAAGTTTTTAGGCGGACTAGCTAAAAAAATGGGAGAGGGTGTCAGTGTTGCGACAATTGAGGAAATTGAGCAACTTTGGTACGAACTTTCAAGAGAGCTTGTTGCATCGGGAAATGTTCAAAGATTCTCGGCCACCGTTATAGATAATGATGGCGAATCATCAGAGCAAGATGTTGTTAGAGTCGGTAACTTTAATGCAGTTGCTGAAGGACAATATCTTACGTATCTTTCTAAAAGGGGAGCTTATGAAACTTTGCCTAAACAACCAGGAAGATATCTAGATGGAACATATGACGTTTTTGATGAGGATTCTGGTTTTGTTCAATTCGCAGTAGATCCAACAGGTCCACAAGGCGGAGCTTTATTAGTTAATTTAATTTCTTTACCTTCTTTCTTCGAGCAAATTCAATATGGAAGAATAACTGGGTATACGATAATTGTATTATTTCTAATAGCTATCGGTGTTTTTGGATGGCGTTTCTATGCATTATTTACAATAAATGGGAATGTTAAAAAACAAGCGGCTGGAGAAGCAGCTGGTGATAATCCCTTATCAAGAATATTTGCTGTTGCGGATCAAAATAAAACAGATACTGAAACTTTAGAGCTTAAATTATCAGAACAGATTCTTATAGAAAGAGCTGAAATAGATCAGTACATATGGGTAGTTAGGTTAATTTCTGTTATCTCACCTCTTCTTGGTTTGTTTGGAACAATTATTGGGATGATAAATACCTTCCAGGCAATTACATTATTTGGTACTGGAGATCCTAAAACCATGGCTGGAGGAATTTCCGAGGCCTTAGTAACAACAATGCTTGGACTAATGTGTGCTATTCCTACTACGTTTATGGCAGCGGCATTATCAAATTATTCCAAAGGAATATTGGCTATTTTAGAAGAACAAAGCACAGGCATGGTTGCAGTTAGATCAGAAGAAACTCATTCGGGTAGCAGTATCTAAAAATGACCTGGTTTTTTAGCTTACAAGATACTTTATTCTCCTTTCTTGAAAAGGGAGGAGGAGTGGTTTTATTAATAAGCCTCTTAGTGGTTTTAATGTGGTTTTTTATTTTTGAAAGGATCTGGTATTTCACATTCGTTCATCCAGCAGTAGAGAAAGATACTATAGATAAATGGTCTAAAGTTCCCGAACATAAATCGTGGAAAGGTCATATGGTCAGATCCATGCTTGTTTCAAAAGCAAATCTCCAAATACGAAGTAACTTAGAATTAATAAGAGTCTGTGTTGCAATTGCTCCTTTATTTGGACTTCTAGGAACAATTGTAGGAATGATTGAGGTTTTTCATATACTTGCTGTAACTGGAGGAGGAGATGCTAAAGCAATGGCTGGTGGAGTTGCTAGATCAACTATTCCTGCAATGGCTGGATTAATGGCGGCAATTCCAGCGAGTATTGCTGCAAGATGGTTAGAGCAAAATGCTAAAAAGAAATCAGATTTATTATCAGAACATTTAACATACGAGTAAAGAGAAATGAGAAGATCTTTAATAAGCCAGGCAGTAGAAGAAGCAGATGAACCAAATATAACTCCAATGCTGGATGTCGTATTTATTCTTTTAATATTCTTTATCGTGACAGCCAACTTCATCAAAGACCCTGGCCTTGAAATCACAAGACCAGATTCAGAAACTGCTGAAATAACTGAAAATGCCGCAATTTTAATTGCAATTGGTCCGGCAGGTGAAGTTTATATGGATGGAAGAAGAATAGATGTTCGCCAGGTGAAAGCTAATGTAATAAGACTTATGGCAGAGAATCCTCAAGGATCTGTTGTCTTACAAGCAGACAAAAAAGCAACAGCTGAAAAAATCATTGGAGTAATGGATGAAGTTAGAGAAGCTGGCGTTATTGATATTTCAATCGCATCAGAGCCTAATTTTTAATGGTTGAGAAATTTAAAAATCTGTTAAAGAAATATCTTTCTATCGATATAGATGGAATGGTCTTAGGCTCAGTAGAAGACTCAAATGTATATCAAAAATATGGAATTGCAGCTGCAGCAGCAACAGTAGTAGCCTTATTTTCACTGTTATTAATGGCTTTTCTAATAGCAACTGGTGAAGTTGAATTAGATGATGTAAAAACTAGAAAAATAGTAGACATAGTCATGCCAGAAAGGGATCCAGAGCTCATAGATTCTGTTGAAAGACCAGATGAGGCTGAACCAGAGCCAGATCAGGTTCCTCCTGAAGTAGATATTGAACAGGTTGATGATGTTTTAGATGACTCTCTTAATTTAAACTTCAAATTTAAAGCTAAAAGACAAGGAGTTTTCGCTGATGGTTCTTATGTTCCAATATTTCAAGTACCCCCTCAGTATCCTAGAAGGGCAGCAGAAAGAGGAATTGAAGGATGTGTTCTTTTGGAATATACAGTTACTCCTGCAGGAGCTGTAAGTGAACCAACTGTTATAAATGCAATTCCTAAAGGACTTTTTGATAGAGCTGCGACAAGAGCTGCGTTAAGATATAAATATAAGCCTTTAATTAGAGATGGAGTTCCTGTTGCAGTTGAAGGTGTAAGACAAAGAATTACTTTTGTTTTGGAGGGAGAAGGCAAAGGACCTGGATATATTCCAGAGAATTGTAGGGGTATGATGTGATGAGATCAGTTTACATATTTGTTTCAGCTTTACTGTTAATTTTTAATTTAGCTGTAAATGCTCAAGAAGAAAAAAAAGAGGAATTTAATTTTCCTGGATTTACTCTCTCTAAATGTCTTAAAGATTATGATATAAAAAAACAATCTGGTAGAAGAGTAGCTAAGCTTCCAAGTAGAGTAGCTCAAAAATATCTTAAAACACTTTATCCAGTTCTTGAAGAAGATGATCTGCCAAGAGCACTAGAAATTCTTGATCGTATGAAATCCGATGATGAGCTTAGACAAAGAGATAAAGCTCAAATGTACTATTACTATGCATATGTTTATTTTAGTCAAGAAAACTTAAGGAAAGCTAAGACTGCTTATAATGATTTCTTAAAAATAGAGGAAGCAGACCCAAGATTAAAATCTAATGTAATTTTTAGCCTTGCTCAGATCGCGTATTCTGAAGAAAAATACAAAGAATCTATTAGCAAAATGAAAGAATGGCTCTCTATGGAAGCTAATCCAAGCTCAACGGGTTTCGATATCATGGCTGCTTCATACTGGCAATTAAAGGATAAAAAACAGGCTCTTAAAAATGCTCAAACAGGATTGTGTGTTGCAAAAGCAAATAAATCTAAACCCAGAGAATCAACATATAACCTTTTGCTTGCTCTTTACAATGAAAAACAACAAACAGAAAAAATGCTTTCTTTGTATGAAGAGCTGGTTCAATTTCATCCAAAAAAGAAATATTGGACTCAACTCTCAGGTATTTACGGAGAACTTAAGCAAGAAGATAATCAATTAACTTCTTTAGAGGCTGCATTTGATCAAAAATTATTAGATAAAGAAAATGAGTATATTGCTCTTTATCAATTATTAATGAGAGCTGATGCTCCCTATAAAGCAGCCAAAGTCATGAAATATGGAATTGATGGTGAATTTGTTAAAGAAAATGAAAAACATCTAAAAATGTTGGCGCAAGGATGGCACCTAGCTCAAGAATTAGAGACTGCTGAGCCTATATATGAAAAGGCAGCAGAAAAATCTGAAGAAGGCGAATTATATGTTTTCTTGGGGCAAATTTATTTAGCTACGGATAGATACAATCTGGCCAAGGATACTTTAAAACTAGGTTTAAAAAAGGGAAAATTAAAAGATCCAGTCACTGTGAATATCTTATTAGGACAAGTTTCATATGAAATGCAAAATTTTGAAGATGCAACTAAATTTTTTAGAACTGCTTTAGATAGGCTTACTGATTTGAAAATTAAAGATAAAAAATTATTAGAAAAAAGACAAGACAAATTAAGATCTCAAGCCCTCACGTGGCTAACTTATACTGAAAAAGAAGCAAAAAGAGTCAAAACTCTTGAGCTAAGAAGAAAGGATTTAGAGAGTAGTTAATTCTTTAATTTATAAATTGTTAATCTGCAATTAGCCTTACTTTTCTCATCAAAAAAACTCTCCTCTTCTTTAATTGCCCATCTGCTCCAATCAAAATCAGGAAAATAAGAATCTCCTTGGTAATTTTTGTCAATATGAGTGATTATTAGCTCATTCGCTTCAGATTGAAATAATTTATAAACTGAAGAACCGCCGATAATAAATACCTTTTCTCCTAACTTATTTATTAAGTTTTTTGCTGTACTAAAATCATTAACAACAAGAACTCCTTCATGTGAATATTTAATATCACTAGTTAAGATTATATTTGTTCGTTTTGGTAGAGGTCTTCCAATGGATTCAAAAGTTTTTCTACCCATTAAAATAGGATGACCAGTAGTAATTTTTCTAAATCTTTTTAAATCTTCAGGAATATCCCATGGTAAAGAATTATTGATACCAATAATTTTATTTTTAGCTATTGCGGCTATTAATGCAATATTCATTAAACTGCAATTGGAGCTGAAATGCCTGGGTGAGACTCATAATTTAAAATTTCAATATCTTCATATTTAAAATCAAATATGCTGCAAACTTTTTGATTTAATTTTAGTTGAGGGAGATTCATTGTTTTTCTAGATAATTGCAACTTTGCTTGATCTAGATGATTTAAATATAGATGAGCATCTCCTAAGGTATGTACAAATTTTCCTACCTTTAAATTACATACTTGAGCAATCATATGATTCAGTAGAGCATAAGAAGCTATATTAAAGGGGACTCCTAAAAAGATGTCAGCGCTTCTTTGGTATAACTGGCAAGAAAGCTTTCCATTTGCTACATAAAATTGAAAAAGAGAATGACAAGGAGGCAGAGCCATATCATCAACTAGCGCAGGATTCCATGCGCTCACAATATGTCTTCTTGAATCTGGATTATTATTAATACCATTAATTAAATTTTGTATTTGATCAATAGATCCTTTATTTCCATCTGGCCAAGAACGCCATTGAGCTCCATAAACAGGCCCTAGATCACCATTTTCATCTGCCCATTCGTCCCAAATAGATACACCATTTTCTTTTAGATAAGAAATATTAGTTGAGCCTTGAAGAAACCAAATCAGTTCATGGATTATTGATTTCAAATGGACTTTTTTAGTTGTAACCAATGGAAAACCATCAGAAAGATTAAATTCCATTTGATATCCAAAGATGCTGAGAGTACCAGTACCTGTTCTATCAGATTTTTCCTGACCTTCGTTTAACACCTTCTGCATTAGATCAAGATATTGTTTCATTTTTATTTCTTCTACTTAAGATTATTAATAATAAGCCAATTAAAACCATCGGGATAGAAAGTAACTGACCTCTTGTAATTATATCTAAAAAATCGAAACCTATATGCGCATCTGGCATTCTAAAAATTTCTGTAATTATTCTAAATGACCCATAAAGTGATAAAAATGTTCCAGATACAAACATTCTTGGTCGAGATTTATTAGAAAGCCAAAATAAAATTATAAAAAGCAAAAAGCCTTCAAAAAATGCTTGATAAAGTTGAGAGGGATGCCTTGATAATTGGAGAGGATCGCTCCAAAAAGTCATTCCCCATGGAAGATCTGTAGGTCTTCCAAGCAACTCTCCGCCTAAAAAATTACCTATGCGAACGCTTCCCAAACCTATGGGAAAAGCTAAAGCTATATGATCTGATAATTGAAAGAAATTTATTTTTAATTTTCTGCTGAATAATAAAAATGAAACTAGAACTCCTATAAGCCCACCATGAAAGGAAAGACCCCCTTCCCAAACTTTAAAAATATTTAAAGGGTTATATAAAACCTGATCTATTCCATAAAAGAACATATAACCTAGGCGTCCACCAATTATAGCTCCCAAAACTCCATAAAAAAGGAAATCTTCTATATCGTCTTTCGAAAAAGGCGAATTATCCGAAACTATTTTTTTTGCATACCAGTGAATCCCAAGTATTCCTATAAGCCAAGAAATGCCATACCAATATACTGGCCACCAACCTAAAAAGGGGAAAGGTATATAGAAGGCAATTGGATTTATTGCAATATTCATAAATAATTTTTAAAAAATATTCTCAAAGCTCCTAAAATTACTAAAATAGCAAAACCATATCTAAGAGTTTTATCTTCTGATTTAGAAGATAGGTTAGCCCCAATTCTTGCAAAATAAATACTCGTCAAGCCAACTATTAAAATAGCTGGAACATAGAGGGAGCCGAATGCATATGGTATTTTTTGATCTGTTTCGGGGTAAACAAAATATGCAGAAATCGTTATGGATAATGCTATAAACCAGCCAAGAGTGGAAGAATTACCAATAGCTTTATGCATAGATGATCCTCTGTATTTAAAATAGGGGACCATAATAATTCCTCCCCCAATCCCAACTATAGAAGCTAAGAAACCTATAGATGAGGATCCTATAGTTTTCTCGAATAATGAAGAATTTTTACTTACTTCCTTGGGTTCAAAATTTAAAGCAAGTTGAAATGCAACTGCGATTAAAAAAATTGATATTAATAAATTTACAGCTTCAAATCCAATTTCTATGGAGGCTAATCTTCCAAGAATTGTTCCAATAATTATTCCAGGAATCATAAATTTTATTATGTCTAATTCAACATTATTATTTTTATTATGAACATAAGCACCCGATGAAATAGCAAATACCATTGTTGCTCCAGAAGATCCTGTTGCCATATAGGGAATTAATTCAGGCGAGAATCCTAAATATTCAAAAAGAAAAATATAAGCTGGAACTAATATTATTCCACTTCCTATTCCAAAAAATCCAGAAAGAAGGCCAGAAAAAATACCAAGAATTATTAAAGGAAGAATTAGTTCAATCATCGATATCTCATTATCGCTTATCTATAAGCTCTGATAAACTTATGTTTTCCAATTATGTGTTTAATCTTGCTTGCTCAAAAGCCATCAAATGAATTTAAGTTTGTTATGGCCTCTAACCGAGATGAATTTTATTCTCGACCCACATTATCTACCCATTGGTGGACGAATATAGATGGGCTTTTAGCAGGAAAGGATCTTGAACAAGGAGGAACTTGGATGGCTGTCTCAAAAAAAGGAAAGTTCGCAGCTGTTACTAATGTTAGAGATTTTTATTCTAAAAATTATCTAGATAAAAGTTATCTTTCTAGAGGTGATTTGGTTAGAGATTTTTTTAGTACTGAAAAAACCTCCGAAGATTATTTAAATAGTATTGATGAAGATAATTATTTAGGCTTTAATTTATGCCTTTATGATCAAGATAAAGTTTCTCTTTTTTCATCCAGAGGAAGAGAAGTTTTGAAAGAAGAAAATTTTTTTGTTTTAGGAAACAAGCCAATTGGAGAAAAATCAGCAAAAATAGACTTAGCAAAAAAAGAGTTTAAAAATATTTTAAAATCAAATTTTAAAAATTTAGATCTTTTGAAATTGATGCAAGAACCATCTGAGCGTTATGAATTTGAAAAAGAGAGTCTAAAATCTCGACATGGAAATGAAATTTCTGCCAGATTCATCAAATCTGAGGTGTATGGAACTAGATCAACTACCGTTATGACAATAAATTATGAAAATAAAGTTTCTATTTCTGAACAATTATATGAAAAGAATGGAAAATTTGGATCTTCCAATAATTTTGAGTTCAGAATTTAATGAATATAAAAGCTAGAGAAGGGTATAGACCAAATGTGGCTATGATAGTTATCAATAATGATAATAAGGTTTTAATTTGCCGGAGAAGAAATACTCAAACTTGGCAATTTCCTCAGGGAGGAATCGATCCAAACGAAAACATTCAAGAAGCTATGTATAGAGAGTTGCACGAAGAAGTCGGATTATCGAAAGAAGATGTCAACATTATAGGGAAGTCAAAAAAAACTATTACTTATGACATACCCATCACCTTAAGATCAAAAGTCTTAGGAGGAAAATTTAAAGGTCAGGATCAAAAATGGTTTCTTCTTAAAACTATAAAAGATGATCTAAAAATAAATTTAAATAATGAGATGATTCCAGAATTTGAAGAATTTGAATGGGTTTCATACTGGCGATCTTTAGACAGGATAATTGATTTTAAAAAAGAAGCTTATCGTCAAGCTTTAACTGAATTAAGATTTTTTATATGAAATTGGCGATTTACGATTTAGATGATACTTTGCTCTGTGGAGACAGTGAATTTAAATGGGCACAATTTAATGTAAAAAAAGGTTTAATCGCAGAGGATCTTTACATAAAAAAAATCTCTAAATTTGAAAAAGATTACAGAAGCGGAAACCTTGATTTTGAAGCTTACTGTAAATTTCTTATTAATCCTCTAGTAAATAAACATATCAATGAAGTTAAAGAGTTGGTGAGAGAGTTTATATCTGAATATAAGCATCATCTGATAGATAAGGTTACTTATGAGCTTTTAGAGAGGCATGATGGAGATAAAATTATTATTGCATCAGGATCATTAGATTTCATAGTTGAGGGATTTTCTGAACTTTTTTCAGTATCGAATTTCTTAGGATCACCAATAGAACTTAAGGAGGGAATAGTTACTGGTAATTTAGGAGGCACTCCCACCTTTGCTGAAGGTAAATTAAAAGCTGTATCTAAATGGTGTGAAGATAAAAATTACATTTTGAAAGACGCATTCTTCTATACTGATTCCATTAATGATTTGCCTCTCGTAAAAGCATGTAAAAATAGTATTATTATTTCACCTGATAAAAAGTTAAAAATGTATGCAGAATCTAATTCATTAGAAATAGTAAATAGATAATTAAATAAATGAAAGATAAAAAATTAGCATTACAAAAAAAATATAATGCATTAAAAAAATTAAATTTAAAATTAGATTTAACTAGGGGTAAGCCATCAAAAAAACAATTGAGCCTCTCAAATTCATTATTAAATAATTTAAGCCCTAATAGCTTTAATTTAAATGGAGTTGATATTAGAAATTATGGAGAAATAGACGGATTGCCTGATACAAAAAAATTAGGCTCTTCTCTTTTAGGACTTAAATCTTCAAATATCATCGCCAATGGAACTAGCAGCTTAAATTTAATCGCAGCAATGATGCAGACCCTTTTTTTTAGAGGGAACGGAGACTTGCCTTGGAAAGAAAGAAAAAAAGTATCAATTTTGTGTCCTGTTCCTGGATATGATCGACACTTTTCACTTTGTGAGGAGCTGGGACTGAATATGATAAATATCCCTTTAACTGGGGATGGCCCTGATATGGACATAGTTGAGTCTATTGTTAAAAAAGATAAATCAGTAAGAGGAATTATTTGTGTGCCAAAAAATTCAAATCCAACTGGAGAAACTTATTCTCGAGATGTTTTAAAAAGATTAGCAAGGCTGCCTAAATTAGGAGCTAAAGATTTTATGATTTTTTATGATAATGCCTATGCAGTTCACGATTTTTCAAAATCAAAAAAATTAGCAAATATTTATAAATTCTGCCAAGACTTCAAAACTATAAATAATATTTCCCTATTTACAAGTACTAGCAAAATTACTTTTGCAGGATCTGGACTTGCTTTTATGGGAGCTTCTGAAAAAACCTTAGAAAATTTTTTATCTTTCTTTGGTAAAACTATGGTCGGTTCAGATAAAGTAAATCAAGCTAGGCATGTTAAGTTCTTTAAAAATTCTAAAAAATTGAAAAATCACATGGAAAAATTAGGAGAGTTAATAAAACCTAAATTTGATATTGTTGAATACTATTTATCAAAATTACCAGAAGGATTGGCAGAGTGGAGCCAACCAACAGGAGGTTATTTTGTATCCTTCAATTCAAAACCAGGCAAAGCTTCCAGAATTTATCAGCTTTGTGCAGATGCAGGGCTTAAATTAACGCCTGTTGGCGCAACTTTCCCATATGGCAAAGACCCAAAAAATCAAAATTTAAGATTATCTCCAACTCAAGTTAAAGATTCTGATCTAAAAAAAGCAATGGAGGTTTTCACTATTGCTGTTTTATTAAGCTAAATAATATATGGTTTTTAAAGTAAAATTGGTTAAATTTTAAAAGATATAGAGGGGATAAAGTGATAAAAAATGTCTTAATTTTTCTTATAGTCATAACTTCCAGTAGTTTTTTATCTGCAGGAGGAGGGGAATTAGCAATCAAACAAAAGGAAGAAAAGAGATTGCTTGAGGAAGTTAAATCATCCTTGTCTAAAAATCAAAAAGAAGAATCTAAACCTTTAACTCGAAAAAATAGTCATAAAATAAGACTGTTCAATAATGGTTGGAAAGGACCTAGTTTTTAGTTTCTAGCGCCCTGAAGTATTTCGTAAGAATTATTTTTATAAGGACCAAAATTATCCATTACATCTGGATGAGAAACCGGCAGATTAGAGCTATCGGCTAATAGGTTTTGCTGAGAAACATATGCTGTATAAAAAACGTCATCGTTTTCAGCAAAAACGTGGTAAAAAGGCTGATCTTTTTTGGGTCTCATCTGAGGAGGTATGCTTTGATACCATTCTTCCGTGTTATTGAATTCCGGGTCTACGTCAAAGATAACGCCTCTGAAATCTAAAAATTTATGTTTAACTACTTGCCCGATAGCAAAATTTGTCTCAATAATTTCATTCATTTATATTCTCATCTTACACTATTATATTTGGGACCACTTAATAAAAATTCAAGTCTTATGAGGTTCGCTTAAATAATCTTTTGATTGCATTTCAATCAATCTACTAATGGTTCTTTTATATTTTTCAATTAGTTTAGATCTTGTATAAAGAGCAGTAAAATCAGTTTCTGCGGACATTATTATTTTAACTTTTCGGTCATAGCACTCATCTATTAAGCTTATGAATCTTCTGGCTTCATCATCTGATTCAATTATTGGAACGTCAGAAATAAGAACATTATGAAATTCTTTTGCAATTTCAATATAGTCTGCAGAACTTCTAGGAGAAGAACATATTTCATCAAAATTAAACCAGATTGTTCCTTCTGAACTTTTGTTAATAATAATTTTTCTATCTAAGATTTTGATAGATTTTTTATTATGTTCTTTTGCTTTTGATAGAGCATCATAAGCTTTAGACATACTATTTTCAGAAGTAATTCCAAGAGGAGTAAAGAAGAGTTCTGTTTGCTCTAAAGCTCTCAGCCTATAATCATTTTCTGAGTCTAGAAAAAAAATCTCGCAATTATCTTCAATAGATTTAATGGCGGGTAAAAATAATTTTCTTTGAAGTCCATCTGCATATAAATTTTTAGGCTCTATATTTGACGTAGTAATTAAACATACTCCAGAATTAAAAAGCTCTGTCATGAATCGCCCTAAAAGCATTGCATCCCCAATGTCCTCTACAAAAAACTCATCAAAACAAAGTACAGAATAATTTTTTGAAAGCTTTTTAACAATTTTCTTTATGGGATCTTTCTCTCCTTTAAGAGTGTGTAAATCAGCATGAAGATTATTCATAAACCTATGAAAGTGAAGCCTGATTTTTCGATCGGTTTTTAAGTGATCAAAAAACATATCCATAACGAAAGTTTTTCCTCTACCTACCTCACCATGAATATATAAACTTCGAGGCCTATTACTTTTTTTAAGAAAATGAAAAAGAAACGAAGAAGTGTTTAAGATTTTAGTTCTTTCTTCTAATTTCTCTATAAGAGATAGCTGGAATTGATCCAGAAGAATATGCCCGCTATTAGCTTCTTTTAAGTATGTTTTTTTCAGTTTACGCTTTTGTGAACTGTAATTTCTGGCGCACCGTCTAAGAATGGTGCAAGTGCCATTCCTAATGTTTTAAAATGGTCAGTTTGAACATGGTTTGCATGCGCTTCTTCTGTTTTATAAAGTTCTATCATCATTATTACCAACGGATCTTCAGTCTCGTGCATTTCGTAATAAAAACAGTCAGGTTCATTGTCTGATACAGCTTGAACGAGCTTATTCATTGCTTCTATAAAATTTTCCTTATCGCCATCTTTTATCTTTAATTTTGCTATTGCTCCAATCATTTTTTTCCTCTTTTTGTTATTATTATTAATACATTAGTTAAGTATAACTTTTAAATTCAAGAGGATAAATCATGATAAAAATATGGGGTACAGAAAATTCAAGAGCTATGAGACCAATCTGGACAGCAGAAGAAATGGGATTAGATTATGAGTTAAATATGATGCCCTTTCCTCCTAGAGTATTCATGAAAGAGTATCTTGATGTAAATATGTTAGGAACCATCCCTTATCTAGTAGACGATCAAGTCAAAATGACTGAGTCGGTAGCTATGTCTCAATATTTAGTAGAAAAATATGGACCAACAGATTTAAGAGTTACACCTGATGAGCCAGACTATCCAGCCTATCTAAATTGGCTTTATCATTCAGATGCCACCTTAACTTTCCCTCAAACTGTAGTCTTGAGATACAAACTTCAAGAGCCAGGTGTTGCAGATGCTGCAGTAGAAGGTTATAGCAGATGGTTTGTTTCAAGATTAAAGCTTTTAGAATCTTCACTAGAAGATAAAGAATACCTTTGTTCGGATAGATTTACTATTGCAGATATTTGTGTGAGTTATGCAATAAATCTTGCGGATTCCTTAGGAATTCAGCAGGCCTTTAAACCTAATATTAAGAGATGGACTGATAAATTATTTGAAAGAGAGGCTTTTAAAAAATCTAAAAGTTATAAATTTGAAGAGTAAAAAAGCTAGGCTAAGTTAAAATTTTATTTATTAGGCGGGAAAGGAATCAAAATAGAAGTTTTCTCTATGTAATCCATATATTCAGAATTATTCGACCATTTTTTCATTCCTCTTGCCTCCAATAAATTTATTCCGCTAACTTTAGTGAGTAAAAATATAATAAAAATAGGAGATATATAAGCAACCAATTGCCATCCGCTTAAAACAGGGGCTGCAATAACAGCTATACCTATCCACAATGTTATTTCTCCAAAGTAATTTGGATGACGTGACCAAGACCATAGGCCCTTGGTTATGAATAGATCTTTATTTGTTGGATTAGATTTAAAATTCGTTTTCTGTTGATCAGAAATTACTTCAATAGAAAAACCAAGTATCCAAACTAGAGATCCTATTATTGCGAAAATATCTATAGCAGCTTTATTCTCTGATGTAATAGCAGCTAAAGCCATAGCCATTGTGAGAAAAACCCATAAACCTTGAATAGTCCAAGTCATTAAGAACCACCAAAAATTTGTTTTCATTATATCGAATCTTCCATCTTTACCATCTCTTTTAATTCTAAAGAACAAAAAAGAACCCAATCGAGAAGCCCAAATCCATATTAAAACGGTTAATAAAATATCTCTTAAAGAAACATCTATCGTGAATAAAATAGCAAATAAAGAAACCGATAAATAAGTTAGCGATCCTGTTAGATCAAAATAATGTTCTGTTTGGTAAACATAGGAGGGTATAAAAATTAACCACTGAATGGTAAAGATCATAAAAAAACAGACATATATAAGAGATAATCCTGAAATAGCAACACTTCCTTGATTAATGCCAAAGGCAACAAGAGCACCAATAAGAACTGATATTATTGAAGATGGAATAGTTATTCTAGGAGACATGTTAAAAGTATATATTGATTTAAGATTTTATTTAAAGGATATTATGCAATACGTAAAACAAAGAAAAGGGAGTAAATAATGAAATCACCAATTTGTGAAATGCTTGGGGCAGAGTTCCCTCTCGTAGCGTTCAGTCATTGCAAAGATGTAGTTGTGGCAGTATCGAAAGCTGGAGGAGTTGGAGTTTTAGGAGCGGTTGGAATGACTCCAGAAATTTTAGAACAAGAGCTTAAATGGATAGATGAAAGAATTGATGGAATGCCATATGGAGTAGACGTTCTGATACCAAATAAAATGTTGGGGAAGGGAGAAGAATTCAATGCAAAAAAATTGATTGATATGATCCCCCAAGAGTACAGAGATTTTAGAACGGATGTTTTAAAAAACCATGATATTGATGCGCCTGAATTGAGAACAAGTGATGGTGATTTATCTTCTTCAGGTTTCGCAGCAAACACTGCCGATGAAGGAGCTAAAGCTTTATTAGATGTTGCTTTTTCTCATCCAATAAAATTGATAGCTAATGCTTTAGGAGTTCCTCCTGAATGGATGATAAAAATGGGCAAAGAAAATGGAGTTAAAGTAGCTGCTCTTTTAGGAACGAAAGAACACGCTATAGCTCAAGTTAAAGCTGGTGTAGATATTCTAGTTGTATCAGGAACTGAAGCAGGAGGTCATTGCGGAAGTGTCTCCACCATGGTTTTAGTTCCCGAGGTTCATAGAGCTATTCAGCCTTATGGAGATGTTCCAATTTTAGCTGCAGGAGGAATAGTAACTGGAGAACAAATGGCTGCATCTATGGTTATGGGAGCATCTGGAGCTTGGACTGCATCTGTTTGGTTAACAACAGCGGAAGCAGAAACTCATCCTATTGTTAAAGAGAAAATGTTGAAAGCTAGTTCTAGCGATACAGTAAGATCAAGAAGTAGAACTGGAAAACACTCTAGACAATTAAAATCATCCTGGACAGATGCATGGGAATCTGAAAAAGCTCCTGAGCCACTTCCAATGCCTCTTCAACCTATAGTCGCTGAGCCTGCATTAGCTAAAGTGAACCAATTAGCAGAGGGTGGTCATGACGGAGCAGTGGACCTAGCAACTTATTGGGTTGGTCAAGGAGTAGGATTAATGACTGAGAGTTTATCTGCTGGGTCAGTTGTTCAAGAGTTTAAAAAGGATTTTATTAACGCTTACGAAAGATTTGAAGGATTTTTAAAAGAATAATTTAAGTATTCCACCAAGCTTGATCAGAGTAGGCTCTTAAGTCTATTTCATGCGTCCAAGCTGATCTGTGTTGAAGAGCAATATGGAGGTATGTTTCAGCTATTCTTTCTGGAACTAATAAGCCATCATGCTCCATACCTTTAGATTCTCTAAGTTTTTGAAAATTTTCTTCACCAAGCATCTTTCCTAAAGTATCAGGAGCATCGACGGCACCATCTATAATGATATGAGCGACATGTATATTTTTAGGAGCAAATTCTGCATTTAAAGACTGACAAATCATTCTTCTTCCTCCCATAGCAGAAGCGTGAGAAATTTGACCTTTATTTCCTCTAACCGCAGAAGTAGCTGATGTTACTAGGATAGTTCCAGATTGCCTATCTTCCATAAGTGGAGTTAAAACTTGAGCTAAACGAAATAAACCAAAGGTTGCCATTTTCCATCCCATTTCAAACGCTTTATAGCTCGTATCTTTTAGATCTCTATTTCCTATTTGAGCACCAATGTTGTAAACAGCTACTTCTATAGGACCTACATTCTTTTCAATATGAGTAACAATATCTTCAATACTATTTTCATCAATGACATTCAACAAAGATCCAGATGCTTCTCCACCCAAATCTTTTATTTCCGAAATAAGATTATCCAAACCTTCTTGGTTAGTTCTGCGACATAGATAAACATGAAATCCTTCTTCTGCAAATTTCTTTGCGACGTTACCGCCTACACCTGCACCAGAACCTATTACTAAACAAACTTTTTTCATAATTTTATGTATAAATTTTTAAACAGTTATAATTAAATTGATCTCTTACATAGCTTCAAGAAAAAGGTTTTCCCATTCTTCTTGTGTAGGTAATCTAGGCGTAGTCAAATTACTAGGATCGGTTATAGAGTGAGCGACTAGTTCAGGAATCATATCCTCAGTAACCCCCATTTCTGCTAGACCGCTAGGCAACCCAATCTCTTCATTTAATTTCTCAATTTCATTTGCTAAATCAATTGACTCATTTTTTCCCATTGCGCGAGCAATCCTAGAATACTTATTTCCAATATGGCTATGGTTAAATCGCAATACTGAAGGCAGGATGACGCCATTTAGCGTTCCGTGATGAAGTCTTAATTCTTGATTAGCTCCGGTTGCGTGACTCATGGAATGAACTGCCCCAAGACCTTTTGAAAAAGCCATAGCACCTTCTGTAGATGCCATCATCATATTCCATCTTGCTTCTTTATCTTGTCCATCTTTACAAGCTCTAATAAGGCTTTCTTCTTTAACAATTTTTTCAACTCCATCTAAGCCTACGGCTTCAGCAGGAGGATCATTGATCGGCGATAAAATTGCTTCTATACAATGAGTTAAAGCATCCATCCCAGCTCCAGCTGTAAGCACTGGCGGTAAACCAGCAGTAAGCTCTGGATCACAAATTGCAGCATTTGGCATTAAATGAGGACTTGCTAGAATTAATTTTCTTCCATCATTCATTACAATTACAGCTCCTACGGATACCTCACTTCCGGTACCAGAAGTTGTCGGAATAGCGATCATAGGAATTGTTTCAGTTATTTTTCCATAACCACCCTCGTTTATTGAATAATCTATAACATTCCCTTCATGATTTGCCATAAGCGCAACTGCTTTAGCTAAATCCATACTTGATCCGCCTCCAAACCCAACGACCCCATCACAATCATTTGTTTTGTATAAATCTAATGCTTCATTTACGGCTTTTTCGGTTGGATTTGCTGGAGTCTCCTCATAAAATGAGGGAGAAAGCTCATTAGAGAGAAGATTTCTAATTTTGTCCGTCATTCCTATGGAAGAGAGCCCAGGATCTGTACAAATTAGAGGGTTTTTTATTCCATGTGTCTTTAAAACTTCAGATATCTTTTCTATAGCTCCATTTTCAAAATGAGGCTTATTAAAATAATTTAACTGCATAATTCTCCTAAAAGTCTGAAAAAATAAAATTACGTTTAATTTATTTTTTAATTAGTTTACTAGAGAAGTATAAGCTCTGTTAACTAAAATTAGAGAATTAGAGCCTAAAACATCTTCGAATTCTTTCGCTGGATTTATTTCCATAACCTCATCCAAAGATACTCCTTTATAAATTAAAGAAGCTATGCGATCTCTAACAATTATTAGTTTTTCTAAATAATTCTCAACAACCTTTTTATTAGAAAGCGGCCCATGACCTGGAACAATAATAGTTTCATCATTAATAATTTCTAAAACCCTTTCTATTGAGAAAATCATTCCATTTATCGAGCCACCATTATCAGCATCAATAAAAACAAAATCACCTGATAAATTAATAATATCGCCAGCATGCAAAACATTTGCATCAGAAAAATAAACAAAAGCATCTCCAGTAGTGTGAGCAGGTCCAAAATTCATTAACTTAATATTTTCATTATTAAGATAAATATTCATAGACTTATCAAATGTAATTTTTGGGATAGCAATTTCTTCATAAGCTTGTTGTGGATATTTAAGAATTACTAAATTAACAATATTGTCCCGACTCATAAATTCTCTAGAATTTTTATGAGCAATTATTTCAGCGCCTAAAGGACCAAAAGCTCTATTACCTTCAGAATGATCATAATGCCAATGAGTATTGATCACATAATTTACCTGAGCGCCTCCCATTTCATTTATCGCTTTAAGTATTTTTTCATGATATTGAGGGTATTGATCGTCCACTATCAAAACACCATCTTCACCAACAGAAACTAGAATATTACCTCCAACTACTGGACCTTCAGCAAATAGAACAGCTAGCTGCTGATTTATCCTAGATATTTTTATTTCATTTGTGTCAAAACCAGGAAATTGAATTGCTTCAAATAAGTTTTCTTGTTCAGGAGTGTATTTGGAAAAATCAGGAAGGGAGTTGTTAGAGCAGGCAACAATTAATATAAGACTTGCGATTAAAGCTACTTTTTTAGACACCATAGATCTTAACCAATAAAAAATTATGACCTTACCTTTTCGCCATGCTGTGTATAACTGTTAAGTTAAGCAATTCAGTAGCAGGTCTTCTGTAGGCTTTGGAAAGTTCTTGATAATTTTCAGAGTTATACCAATTATGCATATTTTCTTCGTCCGAAAATGACCACATGATCACTCTTCCTTCAACCGGTGATGTGCCTTCTAAATGCTCTGTATTATCATCCATAGTAATGAATTCACCATCGTGCTCTTTTATGGTTCCAAAAAAACCTTTTTCATAATTTCTGAATAATTCACGATCATGAATTTTTACGTTAGCTATACAGTAGACTTTTCTATCGGACATTTTTTCTCCTAAATATTTATATCGATCATATATGAAAAAGCTCTGCATTAGCAGAGCTTCCTCAAACATCCTATTTGATTAATTCCCAAGTCCTTGGGGGAAAAGAAACTATATATTGATTCAATTACTTTTTGAATCTCAATCGTAAGACAAAGAGTCTTATTCTTATAAATTTATTATTAACAATTAATCTTCAATTACAGAATCTAAAATTGCAAATAATTCCTTTTTTGAAGAAATGCCTATTTTCTTAATAATATCTTTATCGCCTAAAATATTTTTTAAATTTACTAAAACTTCTACGTGAGCTTTCATAAGTTCTAAAGATTTTTCGGTAGGATAATATCTAACAACCCGCTTATCCTTGCCTTGTTTTTTTATAAAATATTTTAATTGACTGCCTCTGCTAAGCATTCTTTCAATGCTTCTTATATTGAGACTGGTTAATCCAGTCAAGTCGTTCATTACAAAATAGCCCTTTTCAACATAACAGGCAAACATAATTAATCGCAAAAGCTCGTAACGATTATCATTGATATAAATTTCGTTCCAAAAATCTTTTTTAGCAACTTCTTTGAAAGCTTTATGCTTTGACGACTCAAATTTTAGAATAATAGAAGCAATTTCCTTTAACTCAGGTATGCCTTGAAGGGAGGGAGAATTCTTAGCCATTTCAAATCTTAAAAAAAAGCTTCTGCAATGTAAATGATAAAAAAAAACGTCTTAAAAAGATTTAGAAAAAATTAATCCAGCCTCTCTCGGCGGCTGATAAAAATGTGAAAAGAATCCAGCAACAGAGGAATCAAAATTATTTCTTGCATATGTTTTATCAGTAGCATTTTTTACATACAAAGAAGCTGTAGTTTTTTTATCAAAATTCCATTTAACATTAATATCGATCAAGCTATAAGATGGAGTAGTTAAATTTCTAGATTCAGTAAATAGAGGAATAGAGGTTGGACTAGTTATATTATCCTCAGTAATATCAGCCCCATAATACTTCCAAGTAATATTTGAAGATAAAACTTCGTTTGGACTATAGGATAAAACAGCTCCAAACTGTTCAGGAGCTCCAGGAAGTTCTACTTCATCAATATGATAAACAGCATTATTATTGAGAAAATCGTACCTTGTCTTTGGAGTAGGGTACTTTCCTTCAATTATTGAGCCAAAAACTCTAAGATTAAAAGCTTCGTTAATAAACACCGTGGCATCTAACTCTATGCCTTCAATATCAATTTCACCAATATTATTCTGAGTACAGATTGGAGCACCTGCATTATCAATCTGACATGAAAAATCCTGTCTATTGTTGTAAGAAGAATTGAAAACAGATGCATTAACTTTAATCAAGCCATTGAGATAACTACCTTTATGACCTATTTCAAAGGACTCTATATCTTGAGGTTTTGTGATAGTTATTGGCGGAGAATTATTTACATTTCCTGAGGTGTAAGCTTCTGAATAGGAAGCAAAAATTATATTTCCATTTTCAAAGGAGTAATCAGCTATAAAGCGCCCTGAAGTATTACTAAAACTTTGGTATACCCTACATTCACCATTTGCATAAATTCCCGCTGAGCAATTTGCTGCTAAACCGGTTCCAGCTGTCGAGGGAATTTTATTTTTATTAGACCAACTTCTAATATTAAAAGTTTTATCATCACTGGTATTTCTCAAACCAAAAGTTAAGTTTATTTTTTCACTAATTGCATATGCAACTTCCGCAAATACAGCCTGTGATTCGTTGATAACATCGTATTCATCATATCTGCTACCAACTAAAGCAGCTCCATATGGAGCCTGTCTAGCAGCAGCTGTCATAAAATCAGTAAATGCAGTAGTAGTTGCTCCTGAACCTGCTTCAATACCTAATTGAGTAGCTAATGCAATTGTTCCTGAATTTGCAGCAGCTCCAGAAGTGGCGATACTAGGAGCAGTTATAGCAAAAGTTGTCCCATCTAAAGAAGCCCCGGCACCAGAAAGTATGGGTCCAGATGACCCTGCCAAAAGTGCGCCTGCATCGCCCGCTGCTGAACTATACAAAGCAAA
>TARA_B100001093_G_scaffold520499_1_pt1 | contig 39767 bp, 35 predicted proteins | sample TARA_B100001093 | Tara Oceans TARA_B100001093 (sample SAMEA2623116) | marine metagenome | biome: marine biome (ENVO:00000447); feature: surface water layer (ENVO:00002042); material: "saline water (ENVO:00002010), including plankton (ENVO:xxxxxxxx)" | depth 5 m | reverse complement strand
TTTTTACAACTTTTTACAACTTTTTACAACTTTTTACAGATTTTTTAATGCGAAACGAAAGAAAATCTTATTGTAATATTTAGAATTATTTTTTTAATTCTAATTAATTACTTAAAATTTTTATGACTTTTGTTTAAAATTTAAAATATTCTTTAATTTTACTTTTCTTTAATATAAATAAACCTATTATGAAAAAAATATTGATTCTATTAATTTTACCTACTTTGCTTTATTCGCAAGCATCATATACAGTTAGTTCTGGAAATTTTTATTATAGCCCTAGTATACTAAATATAAATGTTGGAGATACAGTATATTGGATTAATGATGGTGGTTTTCATAATGTTAACTTTGATATTAATACAATTACAGGTTCAAGTTTTAATAACCCTCAGTCTTTTATATCAACCCCAACCTCTGGAGCAGATATTTATAACCATGTGTTTACTATTGCAGGAACATATGATTATGACTGTTCAGTAGGTAGTCATGCTGTTTCTGGAATGGTAGGAACTATTGTTGTAAGTGGTGCCACATCCAATTATGAAAAACATGAAGAAAAACATATAATTAAAAAATATGATCTGCTAACGAATTTTACTCATGCTAAATCTTTTAAAATTATTATTTATGAGTATTCAGACGGTACAATAGAAAAAAGAATAAAAATTAACTAAGCAAGAGCTACAATAATTTACTTTGTTTGCCAATCAAAGCAAATCATATTTGAACTAGCTTCTTTATAATTCGAACAACTTTCTAGACCAAAGTGTGAGCAATTTGAACAAGATGAGTTCCTGTTGATTGCGACCTTATATTTATGGCTATCACAAAAAGTAGTTATATCAACATGTTTATCATGTTTTAGACACATAAAATTTGTAGTTAAATTTTCACAATTAATACACGAGTTTATTTGTTTTAAATCCATATTTTTTTGTTTTATTCTTAATAATTTAACGCAAAATTAATTAAAAAGTTTCTATTATGTGCTTGTAAACAATTAATAATCAGTAATTTATATTTAGAATAAATAAAAATAAGTGTTTTGGTTTAATTAAAAAATAGTCGTCTTTATGATGATCAAAATAAATAAAAACAAAATAATTTTTAAATTTGATTATTAAAAACAATAGAATAAAATGAAAAACACATTATTTATTGCTGCTTTAGTATCTTGTTTAATATCCTGTTTAGATCATCCTAATAAAAACACTAAAAAAACAATTATTCTTTCAAAAGCATCAGTAAATTATACAAATTGGATTCAAGATGATAATATTATAATAATTGATGCCTATAAAATAGAAAATGTTGATAGTGTTTTATTTCTAGCAGACGGAATAATTTTAACTGGTGGGGAAGATATAAACCCATTGGAATATAATGACACAGTAAATATTAAATTATGTGGACCTATAGATTACAGAAGAGATACTTTAGAAAGAAAATTATTTAATTATTCATTACAAAATAATATTCCTTTTATTGGTATTTGTAGAGGTATGCAAATGATGAATGTTGCAAGTGGAGGAACACTTTATGGTGATATTCCAACGGAGTTAGGTGATAAGGTAGTGCATAGAAATAATGCAGAAGTTATGCATGAGATTGTTGTCCAAAATAAAAACTCCTACTATGAAAGTCTAATTTTTCCAGCTTACACAGACACTTTTTTAGTTAATTCATGGCATCATCAGGGGTTGAAATTTATTGCTAATAATATTCACATAGTAGCAAAATCATATGATAATTTACCTGAGGCGGCAGTAATGGATTCATCAATTCATTCATTTATGATTGCTGTACAATTTCACCCTGAAAGACTAGATCCTGAAAATGCTATATCTTTAACTATGAGGAAAGGTTTTTTTAATGCAATTTTTAAATAAAAGCATATTTTCTTTGTATATCTTTGCTTGTAAATGAGTAGTAAAAAAACAGTACTAATTATTCTTGATGGCTGGGGTCATGGTAATAAAAAGAAATCTGATGCAATTCATCATGCATCAACACCATTTATTGATTCTTTATATGATAAATATCCTAACTCTGAGCTTCGAACAGATGGAAAATTTGTTGGTTTACCATCAGGACAAATGGGGAATTCTGAAGTTGGACATTTAAATATTGGAGCTGGAAGAGTTGTTTATCAAGATCTGGCTCGAATTAATAAGGCTTGTTATGATGGATCGATTGAAAAGAACCCAACAATTATTAATACTTTTAATTATGTTAAAGAAAACAATAAAGCACTACATTTAATTGGTTTAGTTTCCGATGGTGGAATACATTCTCACCAGAACCATCTACATAAGCTATGTGAATTATCAAATCATTACAATATAAATAAGATATATATACATGCTTTCACTGACGGCAGAGATTGTGATCCTGAAAGTGGAAAACTCTTTATTGAAAATTTAGAAAAGAACATGTACAACGCTAAAATCGCATCACTTTGTGGAAGATATTTTGCTATGGATAGAGATAACAGATGGGAAAGAATTAAGTTGGCATATGAAATGATGGTAAATGGTGTTGGTAAGCAAACATCAAATATTGTAAATAGCATTCAGTTATCTTATAAAAATGGAATAACAGATGAATTTATAAGACCATTAGTTCAAGTAGACAGTAATAATGATATAGTTGGGAAAATCGAATCTGGGGATGCTGTAATTTGTTTTAATTTCAGAACAGATAGATGTAGGCAAATAACACAGGTTCTTACGCAAAAAGATATGCCGAAATTTGATATGAAGCGCCTTTCGTTATATTATACAACAATGACAAATTATGATAAGTCTTACAAAGATGTCCATGTTGTTTTTAATAAAAATAATTTAGTTAATACTCTTGGTGAAATATTAGAAATTAATAACTGTTCTCAACTTCGAATTGCTGAAACAGAAAAATATCCTCATGTAACTTTTTTCTTTTCAGGAGGAAGAGAGAAAGAATTTAAAAATGAAAAAAGAATAATGATTAACTCACCAAACGTAGCAACTTATGATATTCAGCCTGAAATGAGTGCTGATAAGGTTGTTGCTGCAGTGATTAAAGAAATAAATCAAGTAAGGACAGATTTTATTTGTTTGAACTTTGCAAATGCTGATATGGTTGGCCACACTGGAAATTATGAATCAATTATTAAGGCTTTAGAGAAAGTAGATGATTGTACTCAACAAGTAGTAGAATCAAGTTTAAAAAATAATTATGCCATGTTAATTATTGCAGATCATGGAAATGCAGAGTTTTCTTTAAACAAAGATGGATCTAGCAATACTGCCCATACAAAAAACCCTGTCCCTTGTTTTTTATTAGGAACTGAATATAAACAAATAAATAATGGAATATTAGCAGATATTGCACCAACTATTCTTCATCTAATGGGCTTAAAACCTGCTAAAGAAATGACTGGTAAAACATTGATAAAATAAAATTATGGATTATATTAAAAAATACATTGATCAAAATAAAGATAGGTTTGTAAATGAGTTAATTGAATTATTAAAAATCCCTTCAATTTCTGCCGACCCTAAATACAAAAAAGAAGTGTTAAGCTGTGCCGATGCTGTTGCTCATACTTTGACAAGGGCAGGCGCAGAAAATATTGAAATTTGCAATACAGAGGGCTATCCAATTGTATACGCTGATAAAATAGTTAATGATAAGCTTCCTACTGTTTTAATATACGGTCATTATGACGTTCAACCACCTGATCCGTTGGAGCTTTGGGATTCTGGACCATTTGATCCTGTAATTAAAAAAACAGATGTACATCCTGATGGAGCCATATTTGCAAGAGGAGCATGTGATGATAAAGGACAGTTTTATATGCATGTTAAGGCATTTGAATTGATGATAAAAACTCAAACTCTCCCTTGCAATATTAAGTTTATGATTGAAGGGGAGGAAGAAGTCGGATCAGAGAATTTAGGTGATTTTGTACGAAATAATAAAAAGAAATTAAAAGCTGATGCCATTTTAATTTCTGATACTGGAATAATATCAAATGATACACCTTCCATTACCACTGGCTTAAAAGGATTAAGTTATTTAGAGGTAGAAGTAACGGGTCCAAATAGAGATTTACATTCTGGACTTTATGGAGGAGCAGTTGCTAACCCAATAAATATTTTATGTGAAATGATAGCTAAAATGAAAGATGATAAAAATCATATAATAATACCAAATTTTTATGAAAATGTTGTAGAACTAACCGAATTAGAAAGAAAGGAAATCGCCAGAGCTCCATTTTCTGTTAACAAATATAAACAAGCATTAGATCTTTCGGACATTGATGGTGAGAGTGGTTATAATACAATGGAAAGAACTGGCATAAGACCAACATTAGATGTTAATGGAATATGGGGAGGGTACACTGGAGAAGGAGCAAAAACAGTTATACCATCAAAAGCCTTTGCAAAAATTTCAATGAGATTAGTACCTAATCAAAGTGATTTAGAAATAACAAAAAAATTCACACAATACTTTAATAGTATTGCTCCAAAAAGTGTCAAGGTCGAAGTTAGACCGCATCATGGAGGTGAACCATATGTTTCTCCAACAGATTCTATTGCTTATAAAGCTGCTAGTGATGCTATGCAAACAACTTATGGAAAAAAACCCGTTCCGGTAAGAAGTGGAGGTAGCATTCCAATTGTTGCATTATTCGAAAAAGAATTAGGTTTAAAATCAATTCTTTTAGGATTTGGTCTAGACTCTGATGCTATTCACTCACCAAACGAGCATTATGGAATTTTTAACTATTTAAAGGGAATAGAAACAATATCACATTTCTTTTTAAACTTTGTGAAGTATAAAAGATAAATATTAAAATACAGTTATTAGGAAATAATTTTTCTTGCCTTTTTGAATTAAAATATATTTCTCATTCAATATACTTTCTTCAGATAAGATATATGATTCGGTGATTTTTTCTTTATTAATTGCTACCGCATTACTATTGATCATTCTTCGAGCATCACCTTTACTATTAAAAATTTGTGTTTTTACTGACAAAAAATCCAATAAGGGCATCTTTAAATCTGATGATTTTACATTGAACTTGGGAACTCCATCAAAAACAGCTAAAAATGTTCTTTCGTCTAATTTTTTCAAATCATCTGTGGTTGAATTAGCAAATAAAATTGATGAAGCCTGTTTTGCTTTTTTTAAATCATTCTCTGAATGAACTCGAACAGTAATATCCTCCGCTAAAGAATTTTGTAAAATTCTAAGGTGAGGAGTTTTTTCATGTTTTGAAATTAGATTGTCAATTTCTTTTTTTGAAAATAGAGAAAATATCTTTATATAATTTTTAGCGTCTTCGTCTGATGTGTTTAGCCAGAACTGATAAAATTTATAAGCAGATGTTTTATTTTTATCTAACCATATATTTCCTTCTTCTGTTTTACCAAATTTACCGCCGTCAGCTTTTTTAATTAATGGAGTTGTGACAGCAAAGGCTTTTCCTTTTGCTTTCCTTCTTATTAGTTCTGTTCCTGTCACAATATTTCCCCATTGATCAGATCCACCAAGTTGAACTTTACAATTTTTATGTTTCCAAAGCCAATAAAAATCATATCCCTGAACCAATTGATATGAAAACTCAGTAAAGCTCATGCCTGACTCTAGTCTACTTTTAACAGAATCTTTAGACATCATATAACTAACAGAAAGATGTTTTCCAATTTCACGAATAAAATTAATAAATGATTGCTTTTTAAACCAATCATAATTATTTACAATTTCTGCTGAATTATCTCCACAATTAAAATTTAAAAATTTTTCTAATTGTTTTTTAACACATGATAAATTGTAGTTAATAGTTTTTTCGTCAAGTAAATTTCTTTCTTTACTTTTTCCAGAAGGATCTCCAACCATTCCTGTGGCACCACCAATTAAAATGATAGGTTTATGTCCATTATTTTGTAAATGAACTAAAATCATAATCTGTACTAAACTACCAATATGCAATGAATCCGCTGTCGGATCAAAACCTATGTAAGCTGCTGTCATTTCACTTGAAAATTGCTCTTTAGTACCAGGCATAATATCATGAATCATGCCGCGCCATTTTAATTCTTCAATAAAGTTCATGTTAATACTTTTTCCAAAAATATATATAAATATTATCTTTTTTATACCTATTTAAAATAAACTAACAACTAATAGTATCTTTGTATCATGATTTTTGTTACAGGAGGAACAGGTTTAGTAGGGTCTCATATCTTAATGAGATTAACATTAGAAAATAAAAAATTTAAAGCTTTAAAAAGAAGTACTTCATCGACAAGTATTTGTAAAAAAGTTTTTAAATTTTACAATCTATATGATAAATTTTTACAAATAAATTGGGTAGAGGGAGATATAAATGATATACCTTTTTTAGAAGAAGAAATTAGTGAATGTAATTTCATTATTCATGCTGCTGCTATGGTATCATATAATCCAAGAGAGATGAATATAATGAATAAAGTAAATATTGAGGGAACTGCAAATATTGTTAATGTATCACTTAACAGTAATATTAAAAAAATAGCATATATTAGTTCAATAGCAACACTTGCAAGAGAAAAAAAATTAAAAACAATTTCTGAAAGTAATTATTTTGAAAATACTGGATCTGAGAGCAACTATGCAATTAGTAAATATTATGCTGAGCAGGAAGTATGGAGAGCATCCGCTGAGGGAATAGATGTTGTTATAATTAATCCATCAGTTATTTTAGGTCCTGGTGATTGGTCTAAAGGAAGCTCACAGTTATTTGCAAAATCGTATAATGGGTTAAATTTTTATACAGAAGGAATCACAGGATTTGTTGATGTTTTAGATGTATCTAAAATAACAATTGAACTACTATTTTCAGAAATTGTTAATGAAAGGTTTATTGTAAGTAGTGAAAACATTTCTTACAAACACTTTTTTGAAAAATTAGCAATTGAATTTGGCAGAAAAGTTCCAAAATTCAAAGCGAATAAATTATTAAGTGAAGTTATTTGGAGAATTGAAATGATTAGATGTTTTTTTACAAAGAAAAACCCTTTAATTACTAAAGAAACTGCAATTTCATCAAGAAGAAAGTCTTATTATTCCAATGAAAAAATTAAGAATACACTTAATTATAATTTTATTAAACTTAACTCATCAATAAAAAAGTACTGCCAGTTTTTTATTGATGAGTTAAGTTAGTTTGTTCTTTTACAAGACTATCAATAGCTTGCGAGTAGATAATTAATAGTTTTTCGGGATCTGATAAATAATAATCAATAGCTCGTGTAAAATCAGCTTCATTGATTTTATATTTAATGTATATATCGTTATAGCTTTTAGATAGATCTTTTTTTGCTTTCTCAATATTTGTTTGTTTTTTTATCATATATTTTGATTCTGCAAGTTGAATATCTTTAATAATTTCTGAGAACTTATTTTGAGGAATAATTGTGCTATTGTTTAAAGAATTATTATTTTGATTACATGAAAAAAATATAATCAAAATAAACAGTAAATATGTTTTCATAAAACAAAGATAAATATATTGTCTTTAAAAATAGTAATTCCTTATATTTGTCGAAATATTAATCAAATAATCTAGATATTATGAAAAAATTAAATTATTTGTTTGTTGCCTTAACTTTATTCGCATTCATTTCTTGTGGAGGAGGAGGTTCAACAAATGCAACTTCTGAAGAAGCTGCTCCTGCAGAAGCAGCTCAAGAAGAAACTGTTGAAGAGGTAGATACTGCTGCTACAACAGAAGAGCACGATCATAGTCACGATCATAGTCATGACCATGATCATGATCATGATCACGAACATTAATCTTTGATCAACAAAAAAAGACAGCTATTAGCTGTCTTTTTTATTTTCTATTAAATAATAATCTTTTACCTTTTTTTGATTCGTCAAAAGTACCGTTTGTATATGCTAGGTGACCATTTACAAAAGTGTGAGTGACTCTAGAGCTAAATTTTTGTCCTTCAAATGGAGACCATTTACACTTATATAAAATATTACTCTTATCTACTTGCCAGCTTGAATTCCTATCAACTAAAATCAAATCAGCAAAATAATTTTTTCTTATGAAACCCCTTTTTTCAATTTGGAAACAAATTGCTGGATGATGAGACATTTTTTCAACTACTTTTTCCAAACTAATTTTTTGTTTTTTAACAAGCTCTAGCATAGCATTTAAAGCATGTTGAACTAACGGACCCCCAGATGGACACTTTAAATAAGTATTGTTTTTTTCCTCTATTGTATGAGGTGCGTGATCAGTTGCAATAACATCAATTTTATTTTCAATTATTGCGTTTAGTAAAGCATCTCTATCACTTTTATTTTTTACAGATGGATTCCATTTAATCAAAGCTCCTTTCTTTTTATAATCACTTTTTTCAAACCAAAGGTGATGAATACATACTTCACAAGTAATTCTTTTTTTCTCAATAGTCAAATTATTTTTAAAAAGATCTAATTCTTTTTCTGTTGATATATGAAAAACATGAAGCCTGGTGTTGTATTTCTTAGCTAATTCAACAGCCATTGATGATGATTTGTAGCATGCTTCTTCGCTTCTTATTTCTGGATGCTTTTCAATTGGAATATTTTCTCCAAATTCAGAAATTGCTTTTTGCGTATTATATTTTATTGTCTCTTCATCTTCACAATGAACAGCAATTAACATTTTAGAATTTTTAAATATGCTTTCTAGAGTTTTTTTGTCATCAACTAACATATTTCCAGTTGAAGAACCCATAAAAATTTTGATTGCAGCAACCTGCTGTGGATTTACTTTTAAAACTTCTTCAATATTATCATTTGAAGCTCCCATAAAAAAACTGTAGTTAGCAAGCGATCTTTTTTTTGCTATGCAAAATTTATTTTCTAATAATTCAAGCGTTGTAGCTGGCGGATTTGTGTTTGGCATTTCCATAAATGAAGTTATTCCTCCTGCAACTGCAGCTTTACTTTCTGAATATATGTCAGCTTTGTGAGTTAGCCCTGGTTCTCTAAAATGCACTTGATCATCAATAATTCCAGGTAAAACATATAGTCCTTTCGCATCAATTATTTTATCCGCTTTATCTGTTATGTTCTTTTCTATTTTTGAAATGTATTCGTCTTCAATTAAAATATCTAGTTGACAAATTTTATTTTCATTTACGACAATGCCATCTTTAATTAAAGTTTTCATTTATATTATCTGCTCCATTTTTTAAAAAAACTTTTTAGTTTCATTTGCATAACTCCAAAAAATGCTTCAAAAAATATTCCACCACTCATTTTTGAAGACCCCAGTGTTCTGTCAGTAAAAATTACAGGAACCTCTATAATTTTATAATCATATTTCCATGCTTTAAATTTCATTTCTATTTGAAATGCATAACCAACAAAAGAGATGTCATCTAAATTGATTGTTTCTAAAACATCTCTTCTGTAGCACTTAAAACCTGCAGTTGAGTCATGAATAGGCATACCTGTTATGAACTTGACATATTTTGATGCAAAAAATGACATTAAAAGCCTAGACATCGGCCAGTTTACAATATTTACTCCTTTGACATATCTAGATCCTATGGCAACATAACCACCTTCATTTTTGTTTGCAGAATATAATCTAATTAAATCATTGGGATTATGAGAAAAATCTGCATCCATTTCAAAAATATACTCGTATTTTTTGTTTAAAGCCCATTTAAATCCATGTATATATGCTGTTCCCAGTCCTAACTTTCCTGTACGCTCTTCAATAAATAAACTTTCTTTATATTCTGTTATTAGTTTTTTAACAATATCCGCGGTACCATCAGGTGACCCGTCGTCAATTATTAATATGTGAAAGTTCTTTTCTAAGCTAAAAACTTTACGAATTATATTTTCAATATTTTCTTTTTCGTTGAACGTAGGTATTATAACTAAACTATCTGACATATAGCAAAAATATATAAACTAGTTAACAAAATGATTATTGTACATTTTTTTTAATCTCTTTAACTACTCTTGGATCTACTAATGTACTTATGTCACCTAAATTGTTATCATCATTATTGGCAATTTTCCTAAGTATTCTTCGCATGATTTTGCCAGATCTTGTTTTAGGCAGATTTTCTACAAATTGTATTTTATCTGCTTTCGCAATTGGGCCAAGGTATTTAGTGATAATTTGATTAATCTCGTTTTTTAATTTTGTCTCATCTTTTGGTTTTTCATGACAAATAACATAGGCATATATCCCATTTCCTTTAACATCATGCGAAAATCCAACAATTGCAGTTTCACAAACATTTTTGTGTTGATCAATAGCACTTTCAATTTCAGCAGTTCCTAAATTATGACCTGAAACAATCAAAATATCGTCAACTCGTCCTGTAATTTTATATCTACCCTTTTCGTCTCTGATACATCCATCTCCAGTGAAGTATTTATTTTTAAATGACGAAAAATATACAGACTTAAACCTATCATGATCATTATAAATACTTCGTGCTATTGATGGCCATGGATATTTTATACATAAATTTCCCTCTGTGTCATTGGATTTTATTTCATGTCCTTTTTCATCCATTATACAAGGTTGAATTCCAGGTAATGGAAAAGTTGCATAAGTTGGTTTACTTGGTGTTACTCCTGCCAAGTTGGAAATCATTATACCTCCAGTTTCGGTTTGCCACCAAGTATCTACAATTTTAGCTTTCTCTCCACCAATTTTTTCATTGTACCAGACCCATGCATCATAATTTATTGGTTCTCCGACTGTTCCTAAAACTCTCAAAGAAGATAAGTTGTAAGGATTAACATATTCATCACCTTGAGCCTCTAATGTTCTAATAGCTGTTGGTGCCGTATAAAAAATAGTAACTTTATATGTTTCAATAATTTCCCAAAATCTACTATAATTAGGATGTGACGGCACACCTTCAAACATGATCGTAGTTGCACCAGACAACAAAGGGCCATATACAATATATGAGTGTCCAGTAATCCAACCTATATCTGCTGTACACCAATAAATATCATTTTGTTTATATTGGAATACATTTCTAAAGGAATATTCTGCATAAACCATGTAACCGGCTATTGAGTGTTGTATTCCTTTTGGTTTTCCGGTTGACCCTGATGTATAGAGTATAAATAATGTATCCTCTGCCGCCATCGATCTGGCATTACAGTCGCTAGAAACATCTTCCATTTCTTTGTGCCACCAAACATCTTTTTCATTATTAAAATTTATTTTATTTTGAACTCTTTTTACAACAATACATTTCTTTATTGAAGGTGTTATTTTCGTTGCTTGGTCTGCAATTTCTTTTAGTGGTATAATTTTTTTGCCTCTAAGACTTCCATCAGCAGTTACAAGGATACTACATTTTGCATCATTAATTCTATCAGATAAAGATTTAGCTGAAAATCCAGCAAAAACAACAGAATGAATAGCTCCAATTCTAGCGCATGCAAGCATAGCTATTGTAAGCTCAGGTATCATTGGCATGTAAAGACAAATTCTATCACCTTTTTTTACACCATATTTTTTTAAAACATTTGCAAATTTACACACCTCTTTATGAAGTTTATTGTACGTAATATTTTTACTTGGTTCATTTATATTATTAGAGATCCATTTTATTGCAATCTTATTTCCGTTTTCACTAAGATGACGATCCAAACAATTTTCGGTGATATTAAGATATGCACCGTCAAACCATTTGATTTTTGCAGTTTCAAAATTCCAATTTAGCACTTTTTCCCATTTCTTTTTCCAAACAAAATGTTCCGCTTTTTCTTCCCAAAAAGACTCGGGAGAATCAACACTTTTCTGATATTCTTGAAGATATTCTTTAAAATTATTAATGGTTTTCATTTTTAAGTTATTGTTAAATTCAAAATTAAACTTAATTTAATATAATAACTAAAATTATATTTATGATTTTTGTAAATTAGCAACACCAAAACAATTAATTATGAAACATTTATTACTAAGTATATTTGCCCTACTTTTACTAAAAACTTCCGCTCAAGATTGTTCTGAATTATTTTTTTCTGAGTATTTAGAAGGTTACGGACAGAACAAGGCACTTGAAATATATAACCCTACTAGTAGTAATATTGATTTAAGTCAATATCAAATTGAGAGATACTCAAATGGGAGTACAAGTAGTGCAGCTGGTGGTATCACTGTATTATCAGGAACTATTGCACCAGGAGATGTCTTTGTGATTACTAATGGAGATACAGATACCTCAGGTCAATTCGGATTTATTGATGCACTTTTATTTGCTAAGGCTGATTTTTCTGAGCCAAATGGCTCATATCCTACACCTTTACATATGAACGGAAATGACGCTATTGTATTGATGAAGGGAAGCCAAGTAATTGATGTGATCGGTCGTGTTGGAGAAGATCCAGGTGTATGCTGGACTGATAATGCCGCTTCGGGCTTTGTTTCTGGAACATCGGCAACTGGTTTTAATCCTGGAACATGGTATACAACAGGTCAAACATTGATTAGAAAATCAACTGTCAAGCTTGGAGATGATGTAGCTGTCGATTTATTTAATCCAAGCCTTGAATGGGATACGTTACCTCCAACTGACTGGGCTAATTTAGGTTCTCATGTATGCGATTGTAACACAAGCTCAAATATTAGCGAAAAAATTAAAAATATTCATTTTTCTATATATCCAAATCCGTCTGTTAATTCAGATAATTTTAGAATAAACTCGGATTTAGCTATTAATGAAGTTAATGTTTATAATATTTTATCAGAGAGAGTAATATGTACTGATAAAAATATTTTTTCTGCACAAAAGTTAACTAAAGGGACATATATTGTGAATGTTTTATTTCAGGACGGAAGCTCTGGAACTAGTAAATTAATAATTAAGTAATATTAGCATTAGGATGCAAATTGTTTTTTACTTAAGATGAAAAGAATTTTTCTATTTGTACTCATATTTAGTTTGTTTATTTGCTCCATAGATAGTTTTTCTCAGATTAATTTAAGTGGTAAAATATTAGATAAAAATACAGGGGAAGTATTAATTGGAGCTACAGTTATGTATGCAGAAGGACTTGGTACAGTGACTGATTTTGATGGGAATTATTACTTAACTTTAGCAGCAGGAAAACAAACTATCAAGGCTTCTTATGTCGGTTACAAAGCTATAGAAATAGATGTTGAAATTACATCAAAACTACAAACTCTTGATTTTAAGTTAGAAACTATCTTGTTAAATGAAATTCAGGTTGTATCTGATATCGCAATTGATAGAGAAACTCCCGTTGCCTTTACAACTATTCCGGTTAAGAAAATTAACGAGGAATTAGCATCTCAAGATATTCCAATGCTATTAAATTCTACTCCAGGAGTTTACGCTACTCAAGGTGGAGGTGGTGATGGTGATGCAAGAATTACAATTAGGGGTTTTAATCAAAGAAATGTCGCCGTTATGATCGATGGCATTCCAGTTAATGACATGGAAAATGGTTGGGTTTATTGGAGTAACTGGTTTGGGTTAGATGCAGTAACATCAAATATACAAGTTCAAAGAGGATTAGGCGCATCAAAAATTGCGATACCATCTGTTGGTGGTACAATGAATATTCTTACTAAAGGAACAGGTAATAAAAAGAGCGGATCAATTAAACAAGAAATAGGATCCTATGGAAAGTTTAGAACAACACTTGGGTATAATTCCGGAAGAATGAAAAATGGATGGGGTTATACTATTGCCGGGTCGTATAAACAAAGTGATGGTTTTGTAGATCAAACATGGTCGGAAGGTTATTTTTATTATTTAAAAATTCAAAAAGAGGTAGGTAAACACATTCTAAGTTTATCTGCAATGGGAGCTCCACAACAGCATGGTCAGAGATCATACAAGAGAGATATAGCAACTTATGACACAACATATGCAAGAGAATTAGGAGATACCACAGATTTTTTTCAAAGAGATTTCATTAACAAGGGGATTCAATATAATTTACATTGGGGTTATTTGGATCGTTGGAGTATAGATAACAATGGAGACACAATTCATAATAAAGAAGTTTTAAATACCAAACAGAACTATTATCACAAACCACAATTTTCTTTAAGAGATTTTTGGATTATAAATAAAAGATTATATATGTCAAATATATTATATGCATCAATAGGTAATGGAGGAGGAACAAGTATAAGTGGTAGTGCATATGATAATTTAGGTCAATATAATCTTCAAGCAGTCTATAATGGTAATTTAGGTCCATTTAGTATTGATCCAACATATTCTGATTCTGAACATAAATCTGGAAGTTATTTAAAATCATCTATTAATAATCATTATTGGTATGGTGCCTTATCAACATTAAATTATCAATATACAGAGAACATTGATCTATCAGGAGGTCTTGATTTCAGATATTATAAAGGGGAGCATTATAGAGAGATTTACGATTTGCTCGGCGGAGATTACGCAATTGTAAACGATGATGCTACACAATTGTCTACTGTTAAAAGAGTTGGAGATAAAATTGGATACCATAATGATGGTTTAGTTAAATGGGGTGGTGTTTTTACACAGTTAGAGTATAAAAATCCTGTTATAAGTACATTTATTAATCTGTCAGTTTCCAATTCTGGATATAAAAGAATTGATTATTTCAAAAAGAAGGATCTAGTTTTAGGAGATACTACCTTAACTCAAGTTTTAGGCACACACCCATACTTTGGGGAATTAGTATCGGATACAATTAATTATAATGGGGTTGAATATACTATCAACTCTGAAGAAGCTAAGACATCATCATCCGACTGGAAATGGATTGTAGGATATACTATAAAAGCAGGTGCTAACATAAATATCAATTCAACAAATAATATTTTCTTTAATTCTGGCATAATATCTAAAGCACCAAGATTTAATAATGTATACGATTATGACAATAATTTATACAGCAATATTAAAAATGAAATTGTAAAGGCTGTTGAGGGAGGCTATTCTTACAGATCATCAGTTTTTTCCGCTAATCTAAATGCATATTATACCATATGGGAAAACAAACCAACAAAGGGAATTTCATATGTAAATCAAGATGATATACTTATCAAAGGAAATATTAATGGTATGAACGCTCTTCACAAAGGAATTGAGTTTGATATGATTTATAAATTAAATAATCAAATTAGTATTGAAGGTCTTGTGTCTTTAGGAGACTGGATTTGGACATCATCAGACACAATACGGCTTTTAGATGAAAATAATAGTCCTATTTTAGATCAAAACAATAATCAAATTGATACCGCTTTTGATGCTGATGGGGTACATGTAGGAGATGCGGCTCAAACACAATTTGGACTAAGTCTTAGATATGAACCAAATTCAAAAACATATATCAAAATAAGAGCAACACATTTTGATAAGCATTATGCTGATTTTGATCCATTATCCTTGTATCAAGATAATGCAGGAAGAGAAAGCTGGATACTACCGTCATATCGAATTTTTGATTTACATTGTGGAAGAAAAATAAAAATTCATGATAATTTAAAACTAGATGTTAGATTAAGTGTTTTAAATTTGTTAGATGAATTGTATATTTCAGATGCTCAGAATAATGATCCGTATAATTCAAAATATCAAGATTTTGATGCTAAATCTGCGGGGGTATTTTTTGGTTTTGGAAGACGATATAACATGTCATTAAAAATTAACTTTTAAATTAAAAATATGAAAAAAAATATTTTGTTATTAATCTTAAATTTAGCTTTTGCGTCAGTAATGGCTCAAGTTGATATAGCTACAGCTAGAAATCAGGGCATTGGTGCAAATGTGACAATAACAGGTGTTGTTACTAATGGTGACGAGTTAGGTGTAATAAGATATATTCAAGATAATACCGCTGGAATGGCTCTGTACGATGCTTCATTGTCAAATTTTCAGAGGGGAGATGAAGTTACTGTTACCGGTACACTCGTTGATTATAATGGTTTGTTAGAAATGAATCCTGTAAATTCAAATATTATTAATTCAAGCGGCAACACGGTTGCACCGCAACTAGTTATTCCAAATCAAATTGGTGAAGCAACAGAGTCTGAGCTAGTTCAAATAGATAATGTGATTTTTAATAACGGGGGAGCAGTTTTTACAGCAAATACAACATTTGATTTTACCTCAAATAATCAAACTGGAAGAATATATATTAAAACAGGCCATACTCTTGTTGGTAGATTAATTCCAATGGGTCCTGTTACACTTATTGGTATATCTTCTCAGCATACTTACTCAGTTCCTCCAGTTGGAGATTACCAAATATTACCTAGAGACACCAATGATATAATACAAGCTGGAAGTATAGTTTTTACATCGGGAGTAACTCAATCTAATATAACAACATCTAGTTTTGATTTAAGTTGGAGTACTTCGCTGCCATCATCCACAAATTGTAATTATGATATTAATACAACTTTATCAAATACTATAAACAATGCTGGATCTAACCAGCTTCATACAATTTCACTTACAGGATTACAACCGGCAACATTTTATTACGTTGAATGCTATTCAGTAAATGGTGCTGATACTGCTTTCTCTTCAACTGGTATTTACTCAACAGCATCTAATTCTTCAGGCAAGATTAGACCATATTTTAATTATTCAGTTGACAACTCATTTTCAACTGGTGTTGATGCACAAAATATAGGTTCTACTTTTAGAGATACAATTGCTGCCTATATTGATCTTGCACAAAACACTTTGGATATTTGTGTATATAACGCATCTTCAGTTTTTTTAGCTAACGCAATAAATGATGCTTACAATAGAGGAGTTCAAGTAAGATATATCGCAGATGATGACGCTCAAAATTTAATGTTGCAAAATTTAAATCAAAATATACCAGTTGTTATAAGAGATCCGTCTCCAGCGGGAATCATGCATAATAAATTTATAATCGTTGATGCGAATTCGGTAAATAATAGTTGGGTTATGGGAGGGTCAACTAATTGGACAGATCCAAGTAACTTACTAAATGATTATAATAATATAATTTTTATACAAGATCAAGCTATAGCAAAGGCTTACACGTTAGAATTCGAAGAAATGTGGGGAGGAGTTTTTGGTACACATAAGTTAGACAATACTCCTCATAAGTTTAATTTGAATGGTGTAAATGTTGAGGTGTATTTTTCTCCATCAGATAGAACAACATCAAAGATTTTAGATTTAATTAAATCTGCAAATCAAAGTGTTGAGTTTGGTCTTCTTAGTTTTACAAGAGATGATTTAGCAGAAGCTATAATTGATCAAGATATTCAGTTTGGTGTTACTGTTCGAGGAATTATTGAAAGTAAAAACAGTTCAAATGGGGGAGAGTATGATAACTTAGTTGCAGCTAATGTTAATGTTCGTTCGCATGAAGGGATTACTCATCAGTTTCATCATAAATATTTAATTGTAGATGCAAATTTAACAACATCAAATCCAACTGTTTTAACAGGTTCTCATAATTGGAGTAATAATGCTGAAAATAATTCAGATGAAAATACAATAATTATTTATGACCATACAATAAGCAATATATATCTTCAAGAGTTTGAAGAAAGATGGAGTGAACTATCTACGACTTCAATTAATGATTATTCCGATACTAAAGTAAGTATATATCCAAACCCTTCAAATAAAGTTATATGTATTTATAGTAACAATGAAATAAAAAATATAAGAGTGTTTACTACTGAGGGTAAGTTAATCAAAAAAACTAAAGATGTAAACATTAGTATTGATAAAAGCGGAGTATATTTTATTAAAGTTGAGACTACTAAAGGAAATACTTTTCAAAAAGTAGTGGTTGAATAACAATTATTGATAATTTAAAACTCAAAACTGTCCATAAATTTAGTTGTATAGACTCCTTTTCTAAAATTGTCATCTTTCATTAATTTTTGATGAAATGGAATAGTTGTTTTAATTCCTTCGATTACAAATTCATCTAAAGCTCTTTCCATTTTTGATATAGCTTCTTCTCTTGTTTGTGCAACAGTTATTAGTTTTGCAATCATTGAGTCATAAAACGGAGGTATAATATAGTTTGTATAAACATGAGTATCAATTCTTATTCCATGTCCACCAGGAGCGTGAAAATTAGTGATTTTTCCTGGCGAAGGACGAAAATCTTTTTCAGGGTCTTCTGCATTGATTCTACATTCAATTGCATGTAATTGTGGTATATAGTTTTTTCCAGATATTTTAATTCCTGCAGCTACTTTAATTTGTTCTTTAATTAAATCATAATCAATTACTTCTTCAGTAACTGGATGCTCTACTTGAATTCTTGTATTCATTTCCATAAAATAGAAATCTCTATGCTTATCAACAAGAAATTCTACAGTACCAACACCTTCGTACTTTACCGCTTCAGCTGCTTTAATAGCTGCTTCTCCCATTCTTTTTCTAAGTTTAGTAGTCATAAAAGGCGATGGAGTTTCTTCAGCTAATTTTTGATGTCTTCTTTGTATTGAGCAGTCTCTTTCAGAAAGATGTGCAGCTTTACCAGTTTTATCACCAATAATTTGAATTTCAATATGTCTAGGGTCTTCAATAAATTTTTCCATATACATCCCATCATTTGAAAAAGATGCTTTTGCTTCTTGCTTAGCACTTTTCCACGCATCTTCTAAATCATCTTCTTTCCAAACTAAACGCATACCTTTACCTCCACCACCAGCAGTTGCTTTTAGCATTACAGGGTAGCCGATTTTTTTTGCAAGATCTTGACAATTTTTAAAATTTGGTATAATACCCTTAGAACCTGGAATTGTTGGAACACCTGCTTTTTTCATGGTTTGCTTAGCAGATGCCTTATCACCCATTCCTTTAATCATTTTAGGAGAGGCGCCAATAAATTTTATTCCATTTTCTTTACAAATCTTTGAAAAATTTTCATTTTCAGATAGAAAACCATAGCCTGGATGAATTGCATCGGAATTAGTTATTTCTGCTGCGGCAATTATATTTGAAATTTTCAGATATGATTCTGAGCTAGCTGCAGGACCAATACAAACAGCTTCATCTGCAAATCTAACATGTAAACTATCAGCATCTGCTTTTGAATATACAGCAACAGTTTTTAAACCCATTTCTTTGCATGTACGAATAATTCTTAGTGCGATCTCACCTCTATTGGCAATTAAAACTTTTTTAAACATGTGGATAAATATTTATACTGGATCAATTAAAAATAATGGTTGGTCAAACTCAATTGGAGTTGCATCGTCAACTAAAACTTTAACAATAGTTCCAGAGACTTCTGCTTCAATTTCATTAAATAATTTCATTGCTTCAATTATACATAAGGCGTCTCCTTCTTTAATTTTATCACCAACATTAGCAAATGGAGGATTGTCTGGAGATGATGAACGATAAAAAGTTCCTATCATTGAAGCATTAATCGTTATATATCTAGAATCATCTGTTTCAGATGTTGATTGTGTTTTTGTTTCGTTTTTTTCAACAATTATATTTTGAGCAACAGGTTGAGTGATTATTTTTTCTTGAGAAATCGCTACAGGTTGTGCCTGATTAATAATTTGGACAGCTTCTTCTGAATTTTCACCTCTTCTTTTTTTTGGTGGTGATTTTATTGAAATTTTTACATTATCAATTTCTAAATCAACTTCAGTTGCGCCAGATTTTGCAACAAATTTAATTAGCTCTTGTATTTCTTTAATATCCATTTTTTAATTGTTTTATGCAAAAAAAGACATTTTTATGTAAAAATTGACAGTTTTTTTAAAAAAAGTGTAAAAATTATGAATTATAGGCCCATTTTAAATATATGGACCCCCAAGTAAATCCTCCACCAAATGCTGCTAGAATTAAGTTATCACCAAGTTTTAGCTTTTTTTCCCAATCCCACAGACATAAGGGTATTGTTCCATTGGTAGTGTTTCCATATTTTTCAATATTTACCATTACTTTTTCATTTCCTACACCCATTCTACGTGCAGTTGCATCAATTATTCTTTGATTCGCTTGATGAGGTACAAGCCATGAAACATCGTTAGCAGATAAATTATTTTTTTTCATAATCTCCTCAGAAACATCTGCCATAGATGTTACTGCAGCTTTAAAAACTGTTTGTCCATCTTGCCAAACAGAATGTTCTTTTGCATCTACTGTTTCGTAAGTTGCAGGTTTTGCAGAACCTCCAGCTTTCATGTGTAAGAATTCACTACCAGAACCATCGCTTCTTAGAATAGCGTCCTGTACCCCAAAACCTTCTTGGTTTGCTTCTAGCATTATTGCTCCTGCACCATCACCAAAGATTATACATGTTGCTCGGTCTTCATAATTAATAATAGACGACATTTTATCAGCACCAACTACAATTACTTTTTTATAAGTTCCTGTTTCAATGAATTTTGAGGCAGTTGAAAGAGCATACAAAAAGCCTGAGCAAGCGGCCATTAAATCGTATGCAAAGGCGTTAGAAGCCCCTACCTTATCAGCAATAATACATGCTGTTGAAGGAAATATCATGTCAGGAGTTGCAGTCGCACAAATAATTAAATCAACTTCTTTCGCGTCAATTTCGGTTTTTTTCAAAAGTCCACTAACTGCATTTACACCTAAAACAGATGTTCCCTTTCCTTCTCCTTTGAGAATTCTTCTTTCTTTGATACCTGTTCTTGTTGTAATCCATTCGTCATTTGTATCAACAATTTTTTCAAGTTCTTTATTTGTTAGTATGTAGTCTGGAACATATCCATTAATTCCAGTAATAGCTGCAGTTATTTTCATTATTCTATAGTGTTCATTATTTTTGAAGTTAATTTAGCTTGTAATACTACTTTTGATTGTAAAATCATATTTTTAATTGCAATTTCATTTGAAATTCCATGACCAATAATTACTGGTTTAGTTAATCCAAGTATTGGTGTTCCTCCATAGTTTTCATAATTAAATCGTTTAAAGTAATCATCTAACTTATTTCTTTTAGCAACTAAGTTGTAAAATCCTTCTGCTTGTTTTAGGACAATATTTCCTGTAAAACCATCGCATACAATAACATCTGTTTCTGATTCAAATATATTATTAGCCTCTATATTTCCTATAAAATTATAATCTTTAGACCCTTGCATAAGACCATAAGCAGTTTGGGTTAACATATTTCCTTTATTTTTTTCCTCTCCTAGATTTAACAAGCTTACTTTTGGATCTTTTATGTCATACACATTTTGTGCATATAAAGATCCTAAAACTCCAAATTGATACAAAACATCAGCTTTACAATCTGCATTAGCCCCAACATCTAATAAAACAGCTACTTTACCATTTAGCTTAGGAAGAACCGTTGCTATTGAAGGTCTAATGACTCCCCTAATTGGTTTTACTGTGTAATAACCACCAATAAACATTGCTCCAGTATTACCTGCAGATGCAAATGTGTCTATCTTATTCTTCGCAAGATATTCAAAACCCTTGTAAATACTAGAATCTATTTTATTTTTGAAAGCTTTAGTCGGATGTTCTCCCATTTCAATAACTTCAGAACAATCAATAATTTCAATTACATCCTTATTGAAATCATACTTATTTAGTTCGGAAATTATCTTTTTTTCTTGACCAAATAAAAATAATTTTTCTTCATTTTGAAAATGTTCTAAAGCTAGAACAGCTCCTTCAATTGTTTTGGAGGGTGCAAAGTCACCTCCCATGATATCTATGCCAATTTTCATAAAAGAAAGTAATTTTAAAAAACTACAAGTCTTTATTTAGTGTTAGAAGTAACTAGCTTTCCTCTGTAATAAAGTTTTCCTTCATGTTCATGTGCATGATGATATAAATGTGACTCGCCTGTTTCTTGACAGGTTTTAATAGTTTTTTCACTAGCTTTATAGTGAGTTCTTCTTTTATCTCTTCTTGTTTTAGAGATTTTTCTTTTAGGATGTGCCATATTTTAAATTACTTTAAGATTTATTTTTTTTAATTCCTGCCATCTGTCATCTAATATCTTCTCTTTAGTACTATATTTTTCTATTAATTTTAACATTTCTGGGTCACAATTATTTTTCCCATCTTCTTTTACTGCACACTTTCTTTTATTTGGTACAGATAAAATAATCATTTCAAATAAAATTTCTTTAACACATAGTTTGTTAGTATTGTTTTTTACATAAATGATATCATCTAATGATGTTTTATTTTCATCAGTAAATTCAATTAAGAAGCTTGTTTTAGAAGAAATCGGTAATGATAATTTTGATGAGCATGAATCACATAACAAATTATTAATATTTCCACTAATTTCAATATTCAAAATATCTTTGTGACCTTTTTTATCTAAAATAACATTGGCTTCAATTTCAGCATCAGTTATTTCAGATGTGTCAAATAAACTAAAGAACGATTTGTTAATATTAAATTTATAAAAGTGTTTACCAGTATTAATATTTTTGTATTTAATTTGATAATCATTCATATAAATGAATTTTTAACGAATGCAAAGATATAAATATATTCCAATGAAAAATTTTAGTGATATAATTTATTTTTTGGTCTTTTAAGTTTGACTAGTTTGTTTTCTTTGTTTATAAATCTCACATGCCAAAAAAACAGATTGTCGAAATGAATTTTCATTAGCTAATCCTTTTCCAGCAATTTCAAATGCAGTGCCATGAACAGGAGATGTTCGGATTACATCTAATCCTGCTGTAAAATTCACACCAGAATCAAAGGCTAAAGTTTTAAATGGAATAAGGCCTTGATCATGATACATTGCCAAAATACCATCAAAAGAAGATAAATTTTTATTTGTAAAAAAACTATCAGCCGAATAAGGACCAAAAACTAATAATCCTCTATGTTTCATATCATTAATTGCTGGAATAATAATTTCAGTTTCCTCACTTCCAAGCATGCCATTTTCTCCAGCATGAGGATTTAAGCCTAAAACAGCTATTTTAGGTTTAATTTTTCCAAAATCATTTTTTAAACAATTGTTAAATATTAATAAATTTTTAATAATATTTTCCTTTGTTATATAGTTTTTAACATTGGATAATGATGTGTGTCCTGTTAGGCATGCAATTTTCATTATTTCACTATTCATAATCATTAGTGAATCACCATTAAAACTATTTTTTAAGTATTCAGTATGCCCAATAAAATCACTTTTATTTTTTTGTATAGATGATTTATTTATAGGAGCAGTTACTAATGCATCTAGTTTATTTTTTTTATAAGCATCAATTGCAGCATCAATAGAATTTATTGCATTATAACCGCCGTTATCATTTTCTTCACCAAAATTCACCTTATTATTGCTCTTAAGAACTTCCAATAAATTAACTTTATTATGTTTTAATTTGTTTATATCTCTTATTATATTGAAATTAAAGTTATGAATTTGCAAAACTTTTTTATGCTGAGAAAATATATCATTTGAACCAAAAATTATTGGAGTACAAAACTCTAAAATTCTATTATCTTTAAATGTTTTAAGAATTATTTCAATTCCAATACCATTTGAATCACCAATAGTTATACCTAATTTAATTTTCATTTATAGTTTTAGTTTTAATAAATTCATATAATAAACGAACACCCATACCTGTACCACCCTTTCCTCTGTATCCATATTCAGATTTAGAATATACACAAGATAAGTCAATATGAATCCAAGGGTAATTTATAAAATTAGATAAGAACTTTCCTGCTGTTATTGCACCAGCATTTGGACCTCCTAAATTTTTTATATCTGCAATGTCAGATTTTATAAGTTCGTCGTAATCATCCCAAAATGGAAATTCTGCTAGTCTTTCATGAACTTGGAATCCAGCCGTTTTTAGATTCTCATGTTCTTTTTGTGCATCTTTATGCATACTAACAAAACCATAATTTCCAATAGCAGCTACAGCTGATCCTGTTAATGTTGCTAAATCAATTACTAATTTCGGATCATATTTTTTTGCAAAACTTAAAGCGTCTGCTAACAACATTCTACCCTCAGCATCCGTATTCAAAACCTCAACGGTCTTACCGCTATGCATAGTTATCACGTCTCCTGGCGCATAAGCATTTCCTGAAGGCCGATTGTCTGTTGCAGGATTTAAACCAATTACATAATAAGGAAGTTTATTAGATGCTATTGCTTGCATCGCTCCAATAACAGTTCCAGCCCCACCCATATCAATTTTCATTAGATCCATAGAATTTGCGGTTGGTTTTAAACTAAGCCCTCCAGTGTCATAAACGACGCCCTTACCAACAAAAATTATTGGTTTTTTATTTTTTGCATTTTTTGGTTTCCATTCCATTATCGTAAATGTTGGCTCATCTAAACTTCCTTTATTAACCGCAAGAAGTCCACCCATTTTTAATCTTTCAATTTTCTTTTTATCAAAAACTGTTGTTTTGATATTAAATTTTTCTCCTATTTTTTTTGAGGAACTAGCTAAGTCTTTAGCAGTTAAATGAGAAAAAGGTTCATTAACTAAATCTCTAGTTAAGAATACTGCGTTAATAATATTTTGCAATTCAAAAATATCGTTAATGCTAACTTTTTCGCATAAATAAATTGACTTTAGTTTGTTAGTTTTAGGATTGTTCTTATGTTTTAAAAATTGATAGCTTGATAAAGCTAAGCCTTCGGCAATCTTTAATGTAACATTTTTATTCTTAGAATTGATTTTTAGGTTATTAATAATTTGTACTGATGTTAACTCTGCTACTTTCTTAAATAGTTGATATCCAAGCATTCTAAGATTTTCGGCTTGCTTATTGGTATCAGTATTTTTTTTGGGAATAACGATTAACAATTGTCTGCTATACTGATTAATTTGAGTAATTTCTTTTTTTGATTTTTTTATAAAATCAATTTCAGATTCTACTAGCTTAAACTTCGCTAAATCAGAGTTTTTGTAAGTTATTACAATTAAATTGTCTTTTTTAGTAAACGACTTTTTCTTTTTGAGTATTATCTTCATAAAATTATGTAATTTTGATTGCGTAAAATTACAATTTTATGCACAAAAACCCTATAGTTTCAAAAGCTCTTAATAAAGAATTCTTAACAGCCGAAGAGGGTCTATATTTATTTGATCACCTTCCAACATCGGAACTAATGTGGGTAGCAAATGAAATCAAAAAAGATTTACATCCTTCAAATAAAATCACATGGCAAATTGATAGAAATGTAAATACAACTAATGCGTGTATTGCAAATTGTAAATTTTGCAATTTCTTTAGAGTTCCTAAGCATAAAGATGTATATATAACTGACTTAAATACATACAAGAAAAAAATTGAAGAGACAATTAAGTATGGAGGAGATCAACTTCTTTTACAGGGTGGTCATCACCCAGATCTGGGGCTTGAATTTTATGTTAATCTATTTAAAACGTTAAAAGAAAATTATCCTAAAATAAAATTACATGCATTAGGCCCTCCTGAGATTGCTCATATATGTAAAATAGGTAATTATTCACATGAATTTGTACTTGAAAAATTAAGTAATGCCGGTATGGACAGTATGCCTGGTGCAGGTGCAGAAATTTTATCTGATAGAGTTAGAAGATTAATTTCTAAAGGAAAATGTACTGGACAAGAATGGTTAGATATAATGCAAGCTGCTCATAAACTTAATATCACTACTTCTGCAACTATGATGTTTGGTCATGTTGAAACTAAAGAAGAGCGTTTTGATCATCTCATAAGAATTAGGGAGGTTCAAGAGAAAAAACCAAAAAATACTAATGGATTTTTAGCTTTTATTGCATGGCCATTTATGGATGATGGAACATTATTACAAAAAGTAAAGGGAATTAATAATACATGTACTCAAGATGAATATTTAAAAATAATAGCAATTTCTAGAATAATGCTGCCAAATATTAGAAATATACAAACCTCGTGGTTAACTGTTGGAGCAGAAACTGCTCAGTTAACCCTGCATGGGGGGGCAAATGATATGGGTTCAATTATGATAGAGGAAAATGTTGTGTCTGCAGCAGGAGCACCACATAGATTAACTTCTAATTCAATTCAAAAATGTATTGAAGACGCTGGATTTGTTCCTCAACTGAGAACTCAACTTTACAAAGACAGAGTTATACCAAAAATGGTTGAACAAAAAATAAATTATTAATTATGTTTACAGGAATTATTGAAGATATTGCAACAGTCATAGATTTAAATAAAGATAAAGAAAATCTGCATATTACTTGTGCTTCAAATATTACTAATGAATTAAAGATTGATCAAAGTTTATCTCATAATGGTGTATGCCTTACAGTTGTGGAAATCCAAAATGACAATTATACCGTAACAGCAGTTAGAGAAACGTTACAAAAATCTAATTTATCAAATTTAAAACTTAACGATAGAATAAACTTGGAAAGAAGTATGAAGTTAAGTGATAGATTAGATGGCCATTTAGTTCAAGGTCATGTTGATCATGTAGCAATATGTAAAAGCATTGTTGAACAAGATGGCTCGTATTTAATAGATTTTGAATTTGAAAAAAATCAAAATGTGATGGTAAACAAAGGGTCTATATGTGTTAATGGGGTGAGTCTAACAATTGTTGAAGCTAAAGATGATAGCTTTAGTGTTGCAATTATTCCATACACTTGGAAACATACAAATTTTAAGTATTTTCAAAAAGGAACAATTGTTAATATTGAACATGATATAATCGGCAAATATATTATGAAATTAAACTCTAAAATTAAACTAAAATTTTAAAAGCATTGGATATATTTAATTCAAATTTCTGTAAATTACTTTAAATTTTTATTATAGATGAGAAAAAAAATTTTGATATTAGGATCAGGAGAACTTGGAAAAGAATTAGTGATTGCATTTCAAAGATTAGGGCAATATGTTATCGCTGTTGATTCTTATGAAAATGCTCCCGCAATGCAAGTTGCTCATGAGTATGAAGTTATAGACATGCTTGATGGTGACATGTTAGATGAAATAGTAGACATGCATAATCCAGATATAATTGTTCCTGAGGTAGAGTCAATTCGTACTGAAAGATTTTATGAGTATGAAAAACAAGGATATAAAATTGTTCCATCCGCTAAAGCAGCAAATTTCACTATGAATAGAAAAGCAATTAGAAATCTTGCAGCAATAGATCTTCAAATAAAAACAGCAAAATATAGCTATGCGTCCACATATTCAGAGTTTCAAACAGCTGTAAAAAAATGTGGAATACCTTGTGTAGTTAAACCTTTAATGTCGAGCTCTGGTAAGGGGCAATCTGTAATTAAAAGCGAAAATGATGTAAGAACAGCATGGGATTATGCTTTAAAAGGCTCCAGAGGAGATTTGATGGAGGTAATTGTTGAAGAGTTTATTAAATTTGATTATGAAATTACTTTGTTAACAATAACCCAAAAAAATGGAAGCACATTATATTGCCCGCCAATTGGACACAGACAAGAAAGAGGAGATTATCAAGAAAGTTGGCAACCTAAAACAATGAAGCAAGAATTACTAGATGAAGCATGCTATATTTCAAATAAAATCACCAAGTCTCTGGGTGGAAACGGAATATGGGGTGTTGAGTTTTTTATAAAACAGAATGAAATATTTTTTTCTGAACTTTCTCCAAGACCTCATGATACAGGTATGGTAACTTTAGCTAAAACTCAAAACTTTAATGAATTTGAGCTTCATGCTAGAGCCATTTTAGAAATTCCAATTATTGAAATAAAACATTTGAGTAATGGAGCATCAGCGGTAATACTTGCTAGTGAAAAAAATAATGCATATCCTAATTATGTTGGATTAGAACAAGCCTCAATAATTCAAGATACAGATTTTAGGATTTTCGGAAAACCAAAAACTAGACCATATAGAAGAATGGGTGTTGCTTTAGCTTATGGAAGTAATGATGTTGAAGAACTAGTTAAAAAGGCTAAAATAGTAGCTAGTAAAATTATTGTCAAATAGTTGTTTAAAGTTCAATTCCACAATAAAACTCTAAAACCTTGATTTTAAATATATAATCATATTTGCTTTTGATTAGTTCAGATTGAGCATTTTCATATTGTTGTTGGATTTGTAAAAAATCTAATGTATTTATGGATCCATTTTTAAACCTTTCTTTAGCATAATCATATGCAGTTTCACGTGCTTGAAATGTTTTAACGGAAGCTTCAAATGTTTTAGAAGCACCTTTTGCATTTTTTAATGATTGATAGATTAAGTTTTCTAAATCAAGTTTTGCCTGTTGTAATAAATTTTCAGATTTAATAATATTTAATTTGCTTTTTTTAATACTAGTTTGAGTATTTAAATTATTAAAAATGGGTATTGATAATTGCAAACCATATGTTTTTCCAATATTTTCATCAAATTGAGTTTTTATTGACTCAGAATTTTCAAATAAAACTCTTGAATTATAAGAATAAAATGCATTGATGGATGGTTGAATCATGGTGTATGCTAATTCTTTGTTTTTTTTTGCAATTTGAAGATTTTTCTCAGCAATTTTAACTTCACTTATTTCATTAAGAGCAGTTTTAAATATTTCTTGCGGATCTTTTGTAAGTATAATTGAATTTGGCAATTCGAATTCATCATAATTAATATCAAAATTTGAAATATCATCAATTAATAAAATTTGTCCTAACGAAATTTTTGATAAAATAAGATTATTTTTTGCAGTAATTAAATTTTCTTCCTTTTTCGCCAAGTTAGCTTCAATTTCTAATAGATCACCTTTAGATATTATTCCACTTATATATTTTTCTCTAGCGATATTTAGTTCTTCTTCAGCAACATTTAACTGTCTATTTTGAATATTTACATTTTCATTATTAAATAAAATCTGTAAGTATGAGTTTACAATCAAAAGGGAAATGTCTTCTTTAATCTTTTCGGTTTGTAACGTATTAGATTGTTTAATAAGATTAGCTCGTTGTAGATTCTTGATATTAGACAAGCCATTATAGAGATCCACCCCAATATTTAAGGAGCCATTGGCTGATTGAAGAATTTGATCTGCAAAAAGTCCAGTAGTTATATCTTGTGTTAATCCACTGCTCCAGGAATTATTTGCACTAATGTTAATATTTGGTAAAAAATCTCCAACAACACTTAATCTATCTGCTTCACTTAATTTTAGTTCAATTAAAGAATTTTTAATTGAAATATTTTTTTCAATTCCTCTATAAATACATTCTTTGAGAGTATAATTATCTTGTCCATTTACACTCTTTAGAGAATAAATTGTTAAAAGTAATAAGTAAAATAGATTTTTCTTACTTACCATTTAGAAATTTTATTAGGTTTTGTAACATCCCAAACTTTGATTTTATCTTCATTTTCAATTCCAGAAATAATTTCAATATTTATACCGTCAGATATTCCAATTTCAATATTTTTTCTAATAAAGTTTTGTTTGCTAGTTTCAATTTCAACATATGGCTCCTTAGTTTTTAAATCGTATTGTATTACAGCTTCAGGCAAAGCAGTTATATTGGTTTTTTTGTTTGTAATAATAGTTGCATTAGCACTGTACCCTGCTCTAACAATATATTCGTCATCAAGAAAAACCTCTCCTTCAATTTTAAATTGGACAGCACCAGCCTCATCAATACCTTTAGGTGCAATAAATACTAATTTAGCTGGATAAAACTTTTGCTCGATTGCGGCAAGCGTTATGATTAAGTCCATATTTTTTTCTAGCTTACTTACTTCACCCTCATCAACTTTACCTTCAAAAATCATAACATTTAAGTTAGCAATAGTTGCAATAGTAGTTCCTTGATTGAAAGTGTTAGCTTGAATTACTTGGTCACCTTTTTTTACAGGTATTTCTAAAATTGTTCCTGAGACTGTTGCTCTAACATTAGTGTTGGCTATGCTAGATCCTTCAGTAGACCCTAATTTAATTATCTGCAAATCACTTTCTGCATTAGTTAAATTTTGTTGAGCCTGATTATATTGTAATTCAATGTTATTAAATGCTTGTTCTGAAATTATACTTTGGTTAAATAATTTTTTATTTCTGAAATATTCTATTTTGGCATTATTAAATACAATCTCAGCATTTTTAAGACGTCCCTCAGCATTATTTAATGCCTGCTCATCTGGAACTACTTTAATAATTGCTAATAAATCACCCGCTTTAACTTCATCTCCTTCGTTAATCAAAATTTTAGCTATAATACCTGGAATTTGAGGTTTAATTTCCACTTCATCTTTTGGAACTACCTTGCCAGTTGCTACTATTTTAGTTTCAATAGTTTCTTTTTGTAATTTGACAGTTTTGTATTCAGTAATATCTTTTTTATTTGATTTAATAAAAAATAACGACGCAAATACTACTGCTAGTACTAAAAACAATACAATAACCTTTTTTAAATACTTCATTTTTTTATTTTTTTATTCATCTCTTAGCGCATCAATTGGCCTTATACTTATTGCTTTTTCTGCTGGAACAAAACCTATCAATGTTCCTAGCACAATCATCATTAAAAGTGCTGCAAATATATAATTTAAAGGAACAGTGGCATTTGTAAATGGAATATCTTCTAGATTTTGTGTTGCAATATTAATAACATATAAAACAAATGCCCCTAGAATAATACCAATAATACCTGCTATAACTGTTAAAAAAACAGACTCTAGTATTATCTGTTTTCTTATGTGATTTGGACCGGCACCAATAGCTCTTCTAATTCCTATTTCTTTGGTTCTTTCTTTAACAGAGATTAATAATATATTTCCAATACCTATAACACCTGCAATTATTGTTGCCACTCCAATTACAAGTGAAATAAACGACATACCGCTGGCAAAATTTTTAATTCTTGTAAATAAGGCGCCTAAGTTAAATGCACCAATAGCTCTTTCGTCATCTGGGTGAACACTATGAATTTTTTTTAACAAATTTTTAACCTGTCTTTCAACCTTTAAAATGTCTACATCATCAAATCCTGCAATTAGTAAAAAGCCAACTATATCACCAGTATTATATAATCTCTTGAATGTTGAGAAAGGAACATGAATATCACCATCATCTGCAAAGCTACCTCCTCCTTCATCAACAAATTTATGTACACCAATTACTTTAAAGTATATACTATTAATATTTATATACTTTCCAATAGGATTAATATCATCTGAAAATAGTTCTTTTTTAGTTCTCTCTCCAATCACACATACTTTTCTTTCATCCTTAATATCTAGATGATTGATGAATCTTCCACCATCATAAATATCTTTTTTGGAAATAACTTTTAAAATTGGATAATCGCCGTAAATATTATATGTCCCGTTCCTTTGACCATTTGTTACGTTCGCACCTTGTGAACCCCAATTTCCTTTTTGGATTCTTGGAGCAATATTTTTAATTTCTGGAATTTCCATTTTCAGTGTTTCAACATCCTTTAATTTAATATTCCATTTTCTGTCAATTTTAAAGCCTAAATATGGAATACTTGTGTTTTGTGTCCAAACAAATAAACTATTTGATGAAATTCTTTCAAACCTTTGTTCAAAACCATTGTCAACTCCTTTAGCAATTCCTGAAAGTAAAATAAATAAAAAGATACCCCATAAAACACCAATTATAGTTATAACTGTACGCAATTTGTTTTGCCCAATCGAACCAAATATTTCTTGCCAAGTATCTTTGTCAAATATTGTCATAATTTAATCTTGTTGTAATGCCACAATAGGTTTAATCTTTGCTGCTCTTCTTGCTGGTAGATATCCCGCTAAAGCACCGAAGAATATTAAAAGTACAGTTGACCAAATAGCATGATGAGTCTCAACATATGGACTTGAAATAAAATATTTTACCATTAAACTGTCTCCAATACTATTAAGTATAAAAATTGCTAAAATAAGTCCAATGTAACCCGATACAATAGTAATAAAAATAGATTCCTGAAGAATCATTAGTATAATACTCTTGGGTGTAGCACCAATTGCTTTTCTTATACCAATTTCTTTGGTTCTTTCTTTTACAACAAATACCATTATATTGCTTATTCCTATTACTCCAGCAACCAAAGTTCCAATGCCAATAAATGAGATTATAATATTTAGAACACTAGCAAAGTTTCTAGAATTTTCTTGTTTTTCACCAGTATTACTTAAATAAATACCTCTATTATCATTAGGAGAAATTACTTTTTTATTCTTTAAATATTTTTCAATTTTATTTTCTAATGATAAAGAAGATCTATAGCTCATATTTTTATCATATACAACAATCATTTGATCAATGTCGTCAGAATTTGTAATTTGTTGCCTAGTAGTATAAGGCACATATAGAGTTCTTTCTTCTCTGTCACCACCTTCATCTTGAAAGACTCCTACTATTCTCCAGCTTCTACCACTTTCAGTAATGTATTTCCCTACTGAATTTTTTCCATCAAACAAATCTTGTTCAACTAATCGACCTATAACTACATGTTTTTTTTTGTTGAAAATATCTCCTTCATTTAAATACCTGCCTCGCATAATAATTGTTTTTTCTGCTGCCTTATGACCAGGAGAAACTGCTCTTATTTGGTAATTATTGTATTTATTTTGATGTGTTATAAGTGAATAATACGAGTTCCTAACAACCACATCTTCAACTTGATCTTTAAATTCAAGTTTAAGATCTTCTAAATCAGAGTTTTTAAATATAATTTGTCTATTTGATTCAAAGCCACGATATGGAACAGATGTTTTACTTGGAGATACTCTAATTGTATTAACTTGATCATCAGTAAAAAATTTAGAAAAGCTATCTTCAAGTCCATTTCCTAAACCGTAGAGTATAATAAAAATTAAAATTCCAATGGCGACTGTGAAACCTGAAAGAAAGGTTCGTAGTTTATTTTTTTTTATAGTATCAAAAATTTCTTGCCAAGTATCCTGATTAAACATACTAGCTATTTTTTTTATCTCTAGTTATCACACCATCTTTTAATGTTATAATTCTATTGCACATATTTGCAATATCTTGTTCATGAGTAACAACAAGAATTGTTTTTCCTTCATGATTAATTTTTTTAATCAACTGCATTACTTCTTTGGATGTTTTTGAATCTAACGCTCCGGTTGGCTCGTCTGCTAAAAGGACTTTGGGTTTAGCAGCTAATGCTCTTGCAATTGCAATCCTTTGTTTTTGTCCTCCCGATAATTCATTTGGAAGATGATTAGCCCAGTTTTCCAGACCAACATTTTTTAGGTATTCTAATGCAATCTTATTTCTTTCATTTCTTGTAATACCTTGATAATAAAGTGGTAGGGCAATATTTTCTATAGCTGTTTTATAATTAATTAAGTTGAATGATTGAAAAATAAAACCCAAAAACTTATTTCGATATTGTGCAGCTGTAGTTTCATTTAAGTTTTTTATTAAAATTTCATCTAAAATATATGATCCTTCATCATAATTATCTAGCATACCAATAATATTCAATAGTGTTGACTTACCAGAACCTGAAGAACCCATAATTGCTACAAGTTCTCCTTCATTGATATTTAAATTAATTCCTTTTAGGACATGTAAAGTGTTATCTCCGATTGGATAAGATTTATGTAAATTTTCAATTTTAATCATTTTATTTTCTTGTCAACCCAATCTCCATGCCTTTTAATTAAGTTAATTAATGCCTCAACTGCTAAATCCTCGTCAATATTCTTCTCAACAATTTCTTTTTCTTTATACAATGTGATTTTACCAGGTCTCGTTCCAACATAACCGTAATCAGCATCTGCCATTTCTCCGGGCCCATTAACAATACACCCCATAATTCCAATTTTAACCCCTTTCAAATGATCAGTAACTTTTCTAATTTTGGCGGTAGTTTCTTGTAAATCAAAAAGTGTTCTACCACATGATGGACAAGAAATATATTCAGTTTTAGAAATACGTGTTCGAGTTGCTTGTAATATTCCAAAAGAAAGTAAATTAACATTTTGAGATGAAGTGCAGTTTTCAGCTTTAACAGATATACCGTCTCCTAAACCATCAATTAATAAAGCGCCTATATCAGATGAAGAGTATAGTTGTAAATCTTCATAAGATAAGTTTTTATATCCTCTTCTAATAACAACAGGACAGTCAATTTTTTCATTCATTAAATCAACAAATAATTTTCTTTGTTCAGCTATTCCATTCTTATTAAAAGTATCAATTACTATAATAGCTGTATCGTCTGATTTCAGTTTGTTTTTTATTTTTTCAGTAAGGTCAGATAAATAGACATAGATAAAATTAAGAACACTAGATCTTTCTTTTGAGTTTGAATATTCTTTAGTATCCATACATGGATATCCTTTTTTATGTTTTTTCCAACTGTTATAATTGTATATAACTCCTAATGTTCCAGGAACTGCAAAATCAAGTTCGTGATCACCAACAAACAAATAATCAGCAGCCATATCAGAAATGTTCCATTTATCTAAAGGAACTGAATAGCTATAACCCAATGAAAACAAAGAGGCAGGAGTAATTTTTTGTTTTAATGAAAAATCTGCTTTAACAATGGGGACATTATTGCCCCCAATATTTAATATTGTTTTTGTTTTTCTGCGCTTATATTCGAAAGGATTAATAGGGTATTTTTTTATATCATTAATATGAGAATGATTTTCAATGCCATCAAAATTAGCAAGAAGTTTTTCTGCTACTGGAATTTCATCCTCTGGAGGTTCTGTAAGAGAAACTCTAATAGTATCTCCAATTCCATCAGCAAGTAATGATCCAATCCCAACAGCTGATTTTATTCTTCCATCTTCCGCTTCACCAGCTTCTGTCACTCCTAAATGAAGAGGGTAGTTCATTGCTTCTTTTGTCATTTCATTTACAAGAAGCCTGTAAGCTTGAACCATTACACGCGTGTTTGAAGCTTTCATAGATAATAAGATGTCATGAAAGTCTGCATCTTGACAAATTCTTAAAAATTCCATAGCAGATTCTACCATTCCTTTTGGAGTGTCACCATATCTACTTAAGATTCTATCTGACAGTGAACCATGATTTGTGCCAATTCTCATGGTAGTTTTATTTTTTTTACAAATCTTTACTAAAGGAAGAAATTTTTCTTTTATTCTATCAAGTTCAGCCTGATATGTAGTATCTGTATATTCTATTTCCTCAAACTTTTTTTTATCAGCATAATTACCCGGATTAATTCTGACTTTTTCTACTAATTTTGCAGCAATTTCTGCTGCATTTGGTGTAAAATGAATATCTGCTACAATAGGTGTAGAGTAACCTCTTTTTATCAACTCATCTTTTATGTTTTTTAAATTTTCTGCTTCTTTCTTACTTGGAGCAGTTATTCTAACTAGTTCACAACCAGCTTTAATCATTCGGATAGATTCTTCAACAGTAGCAATAGTATCCATAGTATCAGTTGTAGTCATTGATTGTACTCTGATAGGGTTACTTCCTCCAAAACCAAACTTACCAACAAATACTTCTCGAGTTTTAAGTCGAGAAAATGATGTTAGTGAATTACAATATTTCATTATTGTTTTACTATCTTTTTATAAATTTCACTAGATGGACTTTTAATTTTTATCGTATAAAATCCAGAAGAATATTTTTCAAAATCTATACTTTTTCTAATAAAACGGGAGTTAATTTTTTCAGAGTAAATAATTTTACCCATTTTATCAAAAATTAATAAGGTGGAGTTATTTCCAGTGTAGCCTTCAATAATAAAATTATCATATATAGGATTTGGATAGATATTAACATTAGCTTCTGCGTCATCAGTTATATTTAGTGGATTTGACGCAATAATAAACTCATGATGAATAAATGATCCAAAATCAAGCTCAAAAGTTTTAAACCAGTTATGATATGTCCAAGGCGTTGCTGAGGTGTCAATGAAGGGTTGAAGTCTTCTAAATCTTAGCATACCTCCTCCGTCGCTATTCCCCCAAAAATCTAAACCATCGTTGTCAATATCAGTAACTTTAAAAGTATAACATCCATCATTCAAGTTAATAGTATCTTTAAATTGTGTGTTGGGCGGTAAATTGCTCCAAGAGTAAACAGGATTATTTTGACTATCAATTATTTCCCATGATGTTTCTGAAACACCACCAATTGTTCCATTATTTGTTTGCGACCAAAATGTAAACACTTTTGGATATTTTGGTGCAGGAGTAAATTTTTTAGACATGGAATTGTTATATTGATAACCATCATTAGTATTATTAGGGTTCGAAATGCTAACATAAAATGTATTTTCACTAATTACATTTTCAAATGTAATTACCTCTCCAAGTACTTCACCCTGATTGTAATCAATTGAATTCCAAAACGAAGTGTTAATTGGGAGTTCGATATTTTCTTTTTCTAAGAATTCAAGATTTCCTGTCCAAGTATATGAATTTGGATTCGGGTCATTATTAATCCAATATTCTATTTTTAATGATGTCAATGCTGTATTACCTGTATTCTGAATGATAATTTTGGGTTTACTACATTTGGGATTTTGTCTTGAATCTTTAACCTCATTACTTGGAGATAAAATGTCAACTACTGCAGCATCTAATGAAAAGTTAGCAGGGCCATAACTAACTAATTGATTACTGACCCAATAGTTTGATGTTCCTCCAGCACTTACCACTCCATAATCAATATTATGAATTTGAGATGGACTTACCAAATTTGTTATATCAATTTCTTTTAAATCAGAAGCTTGTCCCGGACACCATCCTGCTCTGTCATATATCCACGTTCCTCCTTGAGGGTATACAGGGTTTCCAGCACAAGGTGTCCATACTTGCCAAACATAGTCTTGTGTTCCCCCGTCAATGTTCAAGTAATGGTTTCTTGGAATAAACTCTCCTTCTTGGCCATGTCCAGTAATAACACTTTTTAATTTATAAGATGAAGCATTAGGATTCATTAAAACATCTCTTGGTTCAAATGCAGAATTATTCATAATTGAACTATAGCCTTTTGATTGAGGTCTCCATATCTGCTGCATATCAATTACATCTCTTGGAGGTGTTCCAACAATAAATAAAAACTTAATATCCATATCTTCTTGCCATTGTCCACCTCCACTAACTGTAATTCTTTTAGGCCCTTTAAATATTGGAGCATAATCTGTTAAATCAAAATACCAGGTTTTTCCTTCAGGTCCAAGATCTAAATTAATTCCATATGGAGTTACAAAAGACATTATTTGAAACTTCATTGGATATCTTTTGTAATATGTTAATTCACCTATATTTATTGTTCCTGAAATTAAAGTATCAACATTTATTACATTTCCTATCGAATCATAAGTGTAGTTGAAAGGTGACCAATGAATAAAAGTTGTTGTGTCAATTATATCATTAATTAAGCTAGATGGATTTGATATAATGTTATATTGATGAATTGTATCAGGAATTGTCATAGTAGTATCATAACTACCATTAACATTTTGAACATAAGTATAAGTAGGATTAATACTGTAGTTGTAATTAGAACCACTAAAGTTGCTAATTTCATGACTCACTATTTTATACATTATTGAATCTATTCTGGTCGAGTCATCTATATACGTATGACAACTATAGTCCCATTCACCGCAAGCTACACTATTTCCGCCTGATGTATTAACTAGCCCATTTCTACATCTCATGCTGTATGCCATTATAATTTTTTCAAATGACAAGTTAGGATTATTTGGGAAATAAGCCATTGTATCTCTAACAGTACCGTCCCAAGCATTTCCATAGGTCATACTGTAGTCGAATGTTTGTACAGTTATAGTATCTCCTGGATTTTGAGCATAAATAGTTGCAACAAAAAAGGATAAAATTAATGTTAAATATGTTTTTTTCATTTATTATTATTTATCAAATTTATTAAATTCAGCTACTCCACCTGAAACAATGAGTTTCATTACCTCACTAGAAGGAGCATTAATTGGGGTAATATATTTTTTTTCTACAACAAATAAGTTTCCGGAGAAGTTATATGAATGAGGAATATAAACTAACACTCGACCTTCATTAATATTTATTGATTGTAAATCATCATTAGTTATAAAGCCTATTCTTTCAATATTAGAATTATCAAATAGTTTGACGAACACAGCTTGTTGAAATCCTTTCTTTTTACCCATAAACGTACTCATTAAATCTTTCACAGATGAATAAATAGTTTTTAAAAGAGGAGCTTTTTCCAAGATTTTATTGAAAAAAGAGTTAATAGGACTTTCAATAATTAAGTTACCTAGGTAACCAATTAATGTAATTAATAAGGCTAATATAATTATTCCTAAAAATTGAAAGTTTTCTGGAAGAAATTTACCAATAATACCGTTAAGCAAAACATAAGATTTAATAACAATCCATATCAATGCTCCAACAGGAACAAAATATAATAGTCCTTTAAAAAAATAGTTTTTAATTTTTTTCATTTTCAGATTATAAAAATATAAAGATAAATATTATATTAAAAATTATTAGAGTGTTTTATTCTAACTTAATGTTTTTAATTTATTGATGTTGAAAAATATTATTTTTCACTAACTAATCATTTATTATCGTTATTAAATTTGAAAAAATATATTATATGAAATTTTTAAGTTTATTTACTGCATTTTCAATATTGTTAATGTTTTCTTGTGTAACACCCAAAATACACAATGACTTAGTTAAAGAAAACGAAACAAACAAGAAAAATATAATTCAAAATAGCAAGCAGCTATTAAAATTAGAAAATGAAATGTCATTTAGTAAGAATGAAATTAATAAAAAAAAGATAAGAATAAGAAGTCTAAAATCAGATTCAGTTGATATGAGGACGTCATATTCATCTTTACAAAATGAGCATGAAGATTTACAAAACACTTATGACTTGCTAGTTTCAAATAGTACTAGATCAAGTTCTGAAAAAGTAAGAGAAATTAAAAATCTACTTGAGCAGCTTGAACAATCAAGAACAGATTTGTATACAAAAGAAAATAAATTAAATAAAATCTCTACATCATTAGAAGATAAAGAAGCTGAGCTTATAAATGCTCAAGATGAGTTGCGTTCAAGATCGCAAAGAGTTTCGGAATTAGAAAAATTAATAAGTAAAAAAGATTCAATAGTTAGTTCTTTAAAAAATAGCATTTCAAATGCACTTGTTGGATTAGAAGGAGAGGGGCTTACTGTTGAACAAAAAAATGGTAAAGTATATATTTCTCTTGAAGAACAATTATTATTTGCATCAGGTAAATATGAAATAAATGAAGAAGGTAAATTAGCATTAAAAAAATTATCTGATGTTTTAGTTTTACAGGCTGATTTAGATATTATTGTTGAAGGTCATACAGATAGTATTCCATACAATCGAGGACAACTCAAAGACAATTGGGATTTAAGTGTAATGAGATCAACTAGTGTAATTAAAATAATGCTACAAAATAATTCTCTAAAACCGGATCAACTAACAGCTGCTGGTAAAGCAGAGTTTGTACCCATAAGTAGTAATAGCTCCGCCCAAGGAAGAAGTGCTAATAGAAGAATAGAAATGATACTAACTCCTAATTTAGATGATCTTTTTGATCTTTTGACTGAATAATATTATTTATACTAATATTTAAAACTTCACGTTTTATTAAAATAATTGTAAATTTGAAAAAAGATAACTATGAGTAAAATGAAATATTTAGTAACTAGTCTATTAATTGTTTTCACATTTTCTATTTGTTCTGCACAAAAAGTAAGAGTTAGAGCTAATAATAAAGTTTTTAAAACAAATAAAAGGCCTGTTGTCAAGACTAATAAAAGGCCTGTTGTCAAGAC
>TARA_B100001093_G_scaffold79491_1_pt1 | contig 42169 bp, 38 predicted proteins | sample TARA_B100001093 | Tara Oceans TARA_B100001093 (sample SAMEA2623116) | marine metagenome | biome: marine biome (ENVO:00000447); feature: surface water layer (ENVO:00002042); material: "saline water (ENVO:00002010), including plankton (ENVO:xxxxxxxx)" | depth 5 m | reverse complement strand
AGTTGCACTAGAGAGTCCAGTTGTATTTGAGTATGCCCAGAATTCAATTGTGAAGTCTGTGTTAGTTCCAAATCCAATATCTCCACTAGAAGGAACACTAATAGAATCATTACTACCATCTAACTTAAGTGCAGCACTACCAAATTTCTTAACAGTAGTATCTAACTGAGCACCATCATTAAATGTTATCGACTTAGCAGTCCTAGCATTAAGAACTTCAAATCCAGTTTGCTTGCCAGTTACGCCTAAGTAAGTTCCATCATAAGATGCAACAACAGCAGTACCTAATCCAGTAGATCCATCAGTGTCAAAGACGGTGATTGTATTACCAACACCAACTGTTGTGATGCCCGACAATCTCAATCTAGTCTGACCAGTAGATGAAATACCAGCAGTTCCAGATATACCCTTAATCGCTTCGGATGAGAAATATGTAAATGCGTTTAGATACTCAACACGAGCACCGTTGGTCATTACAACACCTTGACTGTTAGGAACAATGAATGTACATTCATTGAACAACATTGCTGCTTCTAGAGATCCTGACTGTACTTCAGATCCATCAATAAACGCACCACCACCAGAGATATATGATGAAGGTGGTGAATCAGCAGATGCATAACCATATGGGTCAGTTGCAGTTACATTACTACCTTTGTTTAATACCGTTACACGCTGTACATATGGTGATCTTGATGTAATAGCAATACCAGGTTCATACTTGAACGCAAATCCTTCATTAGTTGCTGTATTGAAGAACATATCAGCGATAGTCATGTCTTCAACGACTGATCTATCATTCAATAAGAATGCGTCTTTTTGTTTAGTAGCAGTTGTCGGTACAACCTTAGTAGCACGAAGACCGTTACCTTTAACTGTAACACCTGCAGGAACATATAATGGGAATGTTTCTTCATAGACACCACCACCAATATTCAATGTCTCATTTTCTCCTGTAACTAATGGAGAAACACCTACATTTAAACTAAATGATGTGGAATTTATTACAGTAACAGCAGTTGTTACTCCTGCAATAGGATCACCTACACGAGGGTAAGTATGCGAAGTTGCATTATTATCCTTTGTACATGTAAATGATATTGAATTGTTATCAAGAGTGATAGTATCAGCAGTTGATAATCCATGAGCACTACCAAATGATAATATTAATTCTCCAGTATGCTCGTTATAAGTTGCTCCGTTGGGAGACTTTTGATTACCAGACTCAGCACCACTCTGAACATTAACTGCATCAGTAGCAGTACCTCCATTGTAAGTATGTGGATACTTATTAGAAATTCTTGATAGAGCATACTTGATAGATTTGAATGGTCTATCATCTGTACGACCACGAGAAGGTTCGTTATCATCAACACCATGTGTGTCAACAAACCATACATCAGCACCAGGATTGACAGTAGCAATACCAATCTGTGCAGGTTCACGCCAAGTGATAGTTCCATCAGGATTGGTGCTCAGAATGTGCTGAGTATTGATACCAACAACTCCTGTGGAATCATATAGTGAAGTTACATAACCAGCATTTATTTTTGCATTAACTGCATCAAAGTTAGCAGCATCAATCGTAGTGATTGTAGCAGCAGTACCAACAATGTCTGTGATAATACCAGAGGTAATCTTGACATCTTTAAGATCAGCAGTCTCTGTGTCAAAGACTGTAATGGTTGCATAAGTACCAACTATTGATGTTACAACACCTGCTGTTATCTTAGCATTTACAATGTCACCTTCTGTGGCATCTATTATTGTAATTGTAGCAGCAGTACCAACAATATCGGTAACTGCTAATCCAGTAATATTTGTATTCTTAGCATCAAGAGTCTCTGTGTCAAAGACTGTAATGGTTGCATAAGTACCAACCAATGATGTGACAACACCAGCAGTAATCTTAGCATTTACTATATCTCCTTCAGTTGCATCAATCGTTGCGATTGTAGCAGCAGTACCAACAATGTCAGTAATGATACCAACAGTAATCTTGGCATTAACTGCATCAAGATTCTGTGCATCGATAGTTGTTATAGTCGCTGCAGTACCAACAATGTCAGTTACAGCAACTCCAGTAATGCTTATATTCTGAGCATCTAATGTCTCTACATCAAGAGTAGTGATTGTACCATAAGTACCAACCAATGATGTGATAATACCAGAAGTAATCTTAGCATTTCTAATATCCGCATTAAAGAGATCAGAAGTTAATATCGTAGCAGCAGCAGAAACATTAATATCGGTTACAATACCAGATTGAATCGTAGCAGTAACTATATCTGCTTGTTCAAAATCAGCAACAGTAATAGTTGCATGAGTACCAACAAGATCAGTTACAACACCAGCAGTGATCTTAGCATCTAAAATGTCTGCAGCATCTAAATGTGCAGTGCCATCAATGTAAATATCTCTCCACTGTACAGTAGGTTCACCTATATCAAGAGTATCATCAACAGTAGGATTCCACTTAAGATTAGACTCCCATGCCTCTCTTGATGTATTGTATTGAATAGTTTTGTCGGTAGTACCCTTAAGAATAATACCCCCATTATCGGCAGTCGCATCTGCATGGTTGCCAGTGGAACTAAAACCAAGTTCAATATTCTTATCAGTAACTTGAATTACAGAACTCTGAACAAAACTTGTATTACCCTGAACTGTAAGATCGCCAACAACAGTAAGAGCACCACCAACACGAACATCGTCTTGGAAGTCAGCATCTTGGAAGGTTACATATGTACCAACTAAAGATGTTACTAAACCAGTTGTAATCTTGATATCAGAAGCATCAACAAACTCAAAGTCTGCTGTATTATAAGTTACACCAAAACCAGTAATCGATGTTACAACACCAGTTACAGTCTTTAGTACATTAATATCTGCATCATCAGCATCGAATGTAGTGATAGTTGCATATGTACCAACTATAGATGTGATAACACCAGAAGTTATTTTTACATCAGAAAGATCAGCAGTCTCAGTATCAAGTATCGCTATTGTAGCACCAGTACCAACAAGATCCGTTACGATACCTGCTGTTATCTTAGCTGCTAAAATATCTGCATTTACAAAATCTACATTAGTAATCGTTGCAGCAGTACCAACAGTATCTGTGATAATACCAGACTGAATCTTAGCATTTGTAATTGCAAAATCAGTTGCTAAACCAGCAGTTACTTTGATGTCTTCTATACCAAGATTATCTACATCAAGAGTTGGTACAGTTGTAACACCAGAAATAACTGTATTACCAGTACCCTTATCGACAATCAATACACCACCGACATCGAGCAATCCGAATGGTCGAGTAGTTCCTATTCCAACATAACCTAATTGATTTCCATCAATCCAGTTTCCAAGTGAACTACCGATAGTAAGTTGATTATCACTCTTAGCAATTGCAACATCTCTTTCATATCCAATTATGACATTACCACTACCAGTTGTTACATCACCAGCAGAATAACCAATCGCAATATTTCTACTACCATCTACACTGAATAATGAATATGGACCTATGGCAATGTTTTTGCTTTGTTGCCTTGCACCAGTACCACCACTTAGGAAACGACCATTGATACTACTTACAGTACCAGTAAGAGTTTGGAATCCAAATGGTATAGTAAATGTGTCATTTAAAACATATCCGTCACCTGGAGATATTACATCAATTCCTGTGACCAGACCAGTAGCACCAGTCTGAAGTCTTACTATTAAACCTTCACCAGATCCACTTGTTTCTGTTACATCAGTAGATTCATCATGATTAGCAATAGCAGTTTGCTGACCAATTGAAATGCTTAAAGTAACACCATCCACAACAGGGAAAGTGTCACCATACATTGCTTGATTACCAAGAGCAATGTTTTCATCGTTACCACTAGATGATAAAGCAAAACCTACCTTATCACCAACCATTAAGTTCTTGGTACCTTGTAGTCTATAACCTGCAAAGTTACCAACAACAATATTAGATTCTAATTCATCAGCGTTATTCCCAGTACCTGCATTTTGTAATGCACTGGCACCAATCGCTATATTTCGTCTGTTAGCAGTCGATTGACCCATACCAGTGGCAGCATAGTCACCGATGAATATTGATCCATCAGCACTACTAATACCAGATGCAGTCTCACGACCAATCTTAATTAAATTTCTAGAGAAGTCAAGATTATTGGTAAGCGTAGTTATACCAGTAATCTCTACATTATTAGCAGTAAGAGCATGTCCTACATTGACCTGAACATAGTTAGCACTTGTTCCTGTTAAGGTAGTAACAAGTCCTGATACTGTATACAGATTATCAATCGCACCATCAACAATGGTTGCTTTAGTATTGAAGATGGTGGCAATTGTACCAACACCTGTTATATTAATATTTCTACCAGTTACTTCATCATATACTAAATCTCCAGTAACATTTAAGTTACCACCAACATAAAAATCTCCTTGGTTAGTACCAACTCCAGCGTTATGGAAATCAGTTATTACAGACCAAGATTTTACCTTAGCATTAGCATCTAAGATAAGTGCTTTAGATGCTTCCCTGTTACCGTAGTTAGCAGGACTTTCTGGTATTAGACTAGTATAATATTCACCACCGATTACAATCGGAGCTGCTGTAGGACCTGCAGGGTTACCAATATATAATTTCTTATAGGATTTACCAGCACCAACATCACTGGTATCGTAAGTATAAACAAGTTCACCAAAAGATACACCAGTACCGACTGGTGCAATATTAGGAGGCGAAGTTCCTAGAGTTCTTTTTAATAGTAGGGTAGCTGACACTAGTAGATACCCCCATCAATGATTGCTGCAGGGAAACTTTTCGTAGTGATAAAGTTGCTTGTTGCAGCATCGTATACAAGCAAACTTCCGTCTTCGAGATTGCTTGAGTTAACATCAGACAGCAAAGATAATCGTCCACCTGAACCTCCACCAAGAGATCCACTGGCGATTACTTTTACCTGATTGCCTGTACCTATTCTGAGAGATGGCATGGTTACCTTGTGACTCCTACTCTAACTAGGATCATACCCTCAACGACCTTATATTTGTAACCAGATGCGTCGCTCAAAAGAACATCATATACATAACGGCCAGGTTTTATTTCAACTGTTTCAGTCGAACCCAAAGAAATTTGAATTTGACCTTCATCAGGGTCGGTAATTGTAGATGCAAAGGAAACAGATGTGGTTGATCCAGCCCACTTTCTCATTTGGGATGTACAAGTGTAGTTATTCAGGTTCAAAAATGTTCCTGTGTCACTATCACCCAAGCTAAAACCGTGCTGAAAATCTACACCAGCTTCTATTTGAAGATTTGCAATGTAGACGGCCATCTGTTAACAACATTCGAGATTATCCTATACTATGTATTTAGTTTCCTCAATTCCTGCAGCACCTGAAGTAGCGTCATTTTTATCTCTGCCATTTCAGATTTTAATGATTGCATGTCACTTTCCTGTTTAGTTGGGGTATCAACCTCAGTGAAACCGTGGTATTTCAGGAATTCAGAATGCGGACTTCTACCATTCATAATTTACTTGCTATTTTTGATAACATATCTTTTATGTCAGATATGTCTTTCTTCATATTATCTATCTCTAATCTTTCCATCTTTTTTTGGGAGTTTCTTTGCTGGTAAGCAGCGAAAGAGGAACTATCAGTATTAATGATAGCTCCTGTGTTTTTATCTCGACAAAAATTAGGATGTCCTTCAACTGGGATTAACGATGATTTGGTCATGCTACTGCGATCACTCTTAGGTTTTTAATCACAGGATATTTAGATTGGTTAGTCCCTGTAAAGACTATCTTAATCTGGAATCCAGTGAAACTAGGGAGATTGTCTACTGTATACTGATATTCACGATAAACAGTATCATCAGGTGGAATAAAGAGATCTGGTAGACCGCTATTATTCTTGGGATCAATAATTTGATCACCAACACCATCTCCATCTATATCTACGAGGTTTAAGAAGCCAGGAAATAATTCAAATCCTGGTGTAACTTCGCTAGAATCTGCTCTTAGAGTACTATGTAGAACTCTGAAATCAGTTGTTGGTGGTCTACGACTATCGAAGATCACTTTTAATGATGTAGCAGGATTCTTAATGTAGATAGGATTAGACATGTAGTAAGAAGCATGTGGATCGTTAAATCTTTGCTTCGCTCTAGGGTCAGTTAGATAATCTGTTATTGGGGCATTTAGTCTGTTCTCATAGAATAGAGAAGAGGCACCCTCAAGATCAACAGTAGGTGAGTTGTAATCATCTCCACCGTTATCTAATTCAACAGTAATTGTATGCGATTTAGATCTAGTAATAGAACCTAATTTATTAGATTCATTAACTCTAGCAGCAATAATTCTTGTTGATTCTAACTGATTAATTCTATTCAGTCCTATGTTTTCAAAACCAGCATCTACAAATGATGCTTCACCACCATCAACAGATGTACCCGAAATACTCCTCAATTGGAGCGAAAGGAAATCTGTAGATCCAAAGGTGGTTGCTTGTAATAAAGGTCTTACAGCGTCATACTGAATGTTCTTAGAAGCATAAACAGAGTTACCACCACCAGATGCTTCTTCAGCAACCGAGAGTTGTGGAATATTGTTAGTATTGTCATCAGTGCCTCTGCTAGTTCCTCTATCGATTTTGATGTAATATTCATCAATACCAACTTGAGAAGTTTCGACACTATGCTCTGTATTAATTCTTGTTAAAGAAATACCATTTAACTCATACTTGGTGACAACATCACCTTTAATATGATTTAAAGCATTGGTTCCATTAGAACCTCTGACTACACCACCAAGACTAGAAATACCAACACTAGTGTAAGATATAATCTCACTATTCATGAAAGCATACCCAGTATTAGCAGCACTAACTACAGCACCTTCAAACTCAGCAAACTGACTTGTTGATGCAATAGAAATACTAGTTTCATTAGAAGCAACATCTACACTCAATTCTGTAGGAAGAACATCAGATTTGGCATCAGAAATGATAACCTTATTACCTGTTCCATACATTCCATGATTTCTATGATCTACCTTAAGGTACTCACCTGTGTAGTTTCCTCCTTGCTCGTCATATTGCCATATGTCAAGTCCAGAATCTATAACTGAACCAGTGCTATGAACATAAGTTAAATCATTAGAAGTTACATCGAATTCCTGTGCCTGAACATTTGTTAGATACAGAGTATCAACTCCCGATATAGAACTAATAGCAACACGAGCACCAGAACCAGCATTACCTGTACCTGCAGTTGCAAGTCCAATAATATCACCAACTTTGTAACCATTACCATCATTTACTACAGTAGCAGCAGTGATAGCAGATAGTCCAGCTGAAACAGTGACATTTAAAGTTAGTCCAGAACCATCTCCAGTAATATTGTAAGTACTGACTGGGTTTGTAGGAGTTCCATGTCCTGTACCACCAGTTAGAATACCAATAGTACCATCAACTGGTCCTCCTTGATCATCAACAAATGCATAGCGATGAGACTGATTACTCTCACTAATCTTTCTTCCCTGAGTAAATACAGTTCCAATTAATCCAGCATTAGTTGTGGTAGTAATACCAATCTTAGCTTTCTTAGGAAGACCTGTAATAGGGTTGAAGTTTAGAGGAGGAACTTGACTATTATTTGGTTCAATAGGTGGATTAAAGAATGTTAATAATCCTCTATTTGCTGTATACTTTGCTCTATAAAGTTTGAATGTCAAATCTTCAAACTGAGATGGAGTCCAAGTAGATCCGTTCTGAGATTTAAAGAGTGAACCCATAGCAAATTGCTGTGAGTAAATCTTACCTTGAGCAGAAGGAAGAGTCTGTTGGTTCAGAGCTTTCTGACCCATTTCACCACAGAATACTTCATACTCATCACTATCTGATAATAGAACAATAGCAAATTGTGAACTAGGTTCTAAGTAAACAGGCGATGGGAAAACAATAGTTGTTGCTACACTACCATCAGTAGATGTTGTTATGTCAGATGGACGCAATGTTACCATTGCATTTCTATGAATAATATTAAGTGTAGGTAAACCTAACTCAACTGTTCTAATCTGAATATTTACTGGAGTTGTACCAGAAGTAACTTGGGAAAAGAAAACATCAAGTTTAGTAATCCATGCACCTTCAGGTCCAGTGATAATAGATTGTGCAAGAGGGTCTCTATCTCTCTCACGAATAATTGTATTAGTACGCTGAATAACCCTTGTTATGTTATTAACAACAGTTCTAGTTCTGTCAATAACTCTAGTGTTATTGATAATAACAGGGGGTGGTGGAGGTGGAGGTGGTGGGGGTAAGGGGTCGGATCTTTGTATATCAATCGTCGATAGATTAGTTACTGTGGTAGTTTCTAGAGTTGTAATTCTAACATCAGTCTGAACAAGTCGTGTAGTACCAGTTGCTAAGAATCTACCAATACCACTAGAAATTAATGTGCTGCCTGGTAAAGGAGTGGCATTTGTTTCACTGGAAGTTAATTTAAAGTCTCTGTTACCAGATCTAATTCTTACCTGAGGTATAGGAGTTGCATTGGGATCTCTAATCCACATTGCACCAATTAAATCACCAAAGTTATCAGAAACTAATCTTACTCTTGCTACACTTGCTTGAGCACCACTGGTCAATCCTCTAAGAACCATATTAGTTGGTGCAAATCCAAAGAACGCTCCTTGTGCTTGCTCACAGAGTCCAACAGTATCAATATTTAAAACTGTTGATGCTTGTGAATATCCATTTGGTAATGTAGAACTTGGGTCATATGGATTAATGTCATATGTTTCTGTAGGATTAGAGAATGGTCCTTTCTTATGATTTGGAGCAGCTAGTCTAAATTCAAAGGCAGTTGCACCAATAGTTCCTCTAATCGTTTCTCCAATCTGGAATGATCCTGTAACATTAAATACTTCTAAAAGTTTAGGTATAACATCTATACCGCCAATGTTGTCAAAGAATGGATAGAAATTAGTAAGTGCTTTAAGACCTACTGCAGAAAACTCTACATTTCTAGAACGACAGAATGGATCAAAATTTTCTTCTGCAATAAATGTATTTTCAGAACGAATATCATCTCTTTGTACAGTTCTACCAACTTCAGCAGTTGTTACCGTTGCAGATCCACCACCATTACCTTCACGAGTTACTGTAAAGTTAGCAGCAACTTGGTTGTTAAAGACAGTAATACCAATAGTATTTCTGATAACATTTTGTGTTCTTCTAGTATTGATCCAATTATCAACAGATGGAGTTAAACGAACTTCTCCAGTGTATGCAACAACATGGAATGGGTTGATGTTGTTTGTTTTAGTAGCAAAATTCTGCTCAATATAAACTTCATCCTCATATTTTAGAGTAAGAAGATTACCAGTTTTTTGTGTATTTGTGTCATCAAGTAAATCAAAATCAGTACTGTAATCTAATTGCTGCACTGATACATCTGTCTTAGGAGCAACTTGTAAGTTAACAGACTCAAATTCTCTCATTGGTCTAAGTTCTTTGAGATCTACATCAATCTCAGCAGGAGAACTTGCTGACATGAAATCGTAACTACTAAATGAATCTACAAAAAATCCTGATTTGAATCTATCAAAACCTTGAGCATCTCTAATTTGGAGAGCTTCTGCACTCTTTTCCAAAAGATTCAATGTAGTTATCTCTTCTAAATTCTTAACCCTATCAGCAATTTTGCCGATATCTTTCATAGTATATCTACGATTCTGTTTTAAAAATACTCTTGCATCTTCTATATTCTTAAGATATGCAGGAAGAAGAAGCGTAGCAATTTCAATACATTTATCTTGTGATTCTGGGGGTAATGGTTGTCTAGAAGGTGTACCTCTCAACAATAAGAACTCACCGTTTTGATGTAAAACTAATTTGTCTATTCTAGGAAGATAATAATTATAGTCAAATACAACTGACTCATTAGGTGTTAAAAGTCTATCTGGTTTTCCAGTAAAATCTCTAGAAGTATAGAAGAATGGAGATACTGTAGCAGACGCTGGATCGTATACGGAAACCTGTGGTCTAAAATCTAATACATCATGTGCAGGAGTTCTTGATGGTCCTATTGATGGAATATCATTTTTATATCTTTCTGCACCGTAACTATTAACAGTAAATATATCTCCAGTATCACCACTAGGAACATCATATCTGTTGTATATGATTAATACTTTTCTATGAGGAACAAATGCTCCAGAGTTTCTAACAATTCTAGAATAATCATAGTACTGATTCTTTTGTCCTTTGTCTAGCATGTAACTGCTAGTAATATCATTATACTTACCAGGTGTTGTTGCTTGAACTGTAGCAACAGCAGTTGATTCTTCAAATTCTAATAATTCTAATAATGTAAATTTGTTATCGGTAAGATATACAATATTAATCTGATTATTACCAGAATCAATAGAGACTACTCTAGCGATTGCTTTACTAACCTTTCCTGCAATTTTTTCACCAATAATTGCTTCAGTAAAAATATCATCAGTAGATGTGAATGTTATTTTATCAAGTACAGGTGTGTTAGTGTCTAAAGACTCATAGACTGCAACAATATCAGTAGCATCTGGATAGTTTAAACAAATTTCTTTATCTTGAACTCTAACACCATATAGAGCACTATGATTCAATCCATCGTTAATACTAGTTCCAGCATTAGTTCCAGATCTTTTATTTGCAGATCTTGTAATTTCTGTTTGTTGACATCTCTTAAATTCTTTAACTTTGTTTTTAATATTTGATTTTTGAACAGTAACATTTACTCTAATATTACTCTGACTTGGATTCAATCCATATAATGTAATACTAGTTCCAGTTATTATGATTTGATCTTCAGTAATAGATTGTATAGTTCCATTTGAATATGCCACAGAATATCTTTCTTGATCAAAAGCAACAAAAGTTACATCATCAAGATTGACTGAGGTTATTGGAAGAACTAATTGACCCAATGAATTACTACTTTCATTAGTTACTTGAGAACTAAGGAATAGAGTAGAATCACCAAAATCTACATTAGAAACTCCTATATCTGGAATTCTAGAAATTAAAGATGAATTCTGTAATGAAACATCCTGTACACCTCTATATCCAATACCATCAAATGCTTTTACTCCACCATCAAACACATCGGTAACAGTTGTCATTGTACCGACTTTCATTGTTTGTCCATCAGCAGCAACTTCTAGAACAACATTACGAGTAGGAACATCCAGAGCAGCACCTGCTGTATTTGCAGCAGCACCGTAAGTAAATATATCACCTGGTTTCCATACTAGGAAACTGTCTGCCCTTGGAGAAGTAACTGTACCATCAGAAGCAACATTAAATTGACCGTTTCCAAAACCAGTAGGAATTACTTGATTTAATTTTTTAGTAGCAGTGAAACTATTTCCGCTTTGAGCAAAATCATATACATCATTAATACCATAAGCAGTTATTTTCTCAATAGTTCTTGATACAGTTTCGTCACCATTAATACTAATTTTTTCACCTTGTCTAAAAGTTCCTGAAGTTTGAGTAACTTGTATGCTGCTAGATCCAGCACCTGCAATAACAGCATATCCTTCAGCACCACTTTCTTTACCAACAATATATCCAGATTGATTAAGTTCTGATGCACTTACATTATCATTTAATTTTAATGATGTATATGTTTGGATATCATAAAGATATAAGTTCCAATCAGTTGAATTATTTTCATATGCAGCATCTCTTAATGAGAATCCATATACCTTTGCATCACCAATTTTCTCAGCAGTACCAGCAGCAGTTGCACTCCCACCAAGAGGACCTCCCATTAATTCTATTCTATTGGTAAGTGTAGTAATACCACTTACATTGTTGACGAGGAACTTATTCCCCATTTCAAAATTAAATGATTGATTCTCAATTTTTTGAGTTTCTCTTGGTTTATCAAAATCAATTATACTAGGAGCAGTTTTATCAATATCATATCCATAAACATATGCTTTACCAGCAGTTACTTTTAAACACGCAAGATCATCATCTGGTTCGTTGCCATCAAATGTAGTTTGTCCTTGATAGTATATACCATCATTACCAAGACGATCATTGAGACATTCAGCCATGTTAACCATGAATGGATTAACAACATAGTTTCCAGACTCATCATAAGTCCTTTTAGCAAAATAATCTCTGATCTTATTATATTCAGTATCTCTTTTTAGTGAATATATTGCACCTTCTTTAACTCTAAGTACCTCTACAAAATCAGTATCATCAAAATCTGTAATTGTTTTCTTGGCTAATGTAAGTTTTATTTGCAGTCTATCAGCACCTGGTGCTGCAAAGTTAGAAAATCCTTTTGCATTATCATATAAACTCTCATCTCCCTTCGCACTAACAGCAGTTTCTATAACCTGTAGACCAACCCTAAATGATGGAGACTGATTGTATTGATCTAATATAATTGTTTGCTTATTTACTTTTACAAATGATCCTCTAATAAAATAAACACCATCGTCAATAGAAGCTGCAGAACCTGTAGTACATGCATTTAATGCTATTGTAGATGCAAGAGTTCCACCAGCATTAATTGTTGTATTACCATAAGTTACTGATTCTTCTGCAACAAGAATTTCACCATCTGTGAAGAATGAAAAATCTCCAGTAGAAGATGAATTAATATATTTTACATAAAAAGTATCGTAATCTCTATCTGATTGTGTAGCAGTAATATAATTAATTACTTTTGCAGTAACTCCGCTATTTTGTCCCTTAAATCTTTTTCCTATTACATTATTAGCATAGACAGAAACATCAGTACCTAAATGTGTTGGATTAACTTGAACAGCATAATATTGTCCGTCAAATGTTGTTGAACCAGGAATGACTAATGCACCCTCTTTAAACATATGACTACCATAAGTCTCTATCTGATTTTGCAGAATAGATTGCAAAGTAGATAGTTCCCTAGCCTGAACTGGAAAACCAGGTTTGAATAGGACACGATGATAACCTTTACTAGGATCAAAATCGTCGTAATAGGGACTTACATTAAGATTAGTCTGTTGTGGCATCTTCTTAGAATTCTAATACGATTTTGATGTCTTCTTTTTGGCGTTCATTTCTTGTAATAGATGGTCTATTATCAAGGTAAATAATTTCACCTGTTCTTTTATTTATCTCAGGTCCAGCAAGACCACTTGTAAACTGTACGCCAAGGTCTACAACTTTACCAGATGGTGTAGTTGTTGAGATTCCAGAGAAACCTCCATCTATGTTTACACTGAATCCACTAGAGATGACAGCATCACCAGCAGCAGTAAAATCAACAACTTTTGCATCTCCACCAACACCTATGTTATCAGTTTGATCATATAATGAAGGGTGAAGATAAAGATTCCTATCTTGGAAATACTTGATTACTGTTGTATTCACATCATATGAAGCAACATAACCTCTGGCAGTTCCAACACCAGGTATATTTTGTGTGATTTCTGAACCGACTGCAAGAGTCTGTGTAAGATCACCAGAAAATTTCAAAGCATTAGCTGCGGAATATTCTGATGTGTTAAGAACAGAAGTAGATCCAGCACCAGCAGCAACTGGATTCTTAACAACTCCTACTTGAGAGAATGTTGTGTCCGAAATAAAATCATATGTAGAATTATCAAACCTAGTATAAATCAAAACTTTATCAGTTCCTAATTCCTTATAAAGATCAAATCCATGACCATTAGAAGGAGGAATAATCGGTGTTAATTTAGCAAACTTTGTAGCACTACCATTAATAGAAGAAAGATCAACCCTACCATAACTGTAACCTTGTCCTCCTGCAGTCACTTTTGCATAAATTAATTGACCATTGGTATTGGTCTGAACTCGGACTTTACCCCCAGTTCCATCACCTAGTATATCAACTTCTATCGGAGATGCAAGGAAGGAATAACCCTCACCTTGAGCATCAATAGAAACAACTTTAATTTGATTGTTATTTACCGTAGAATCTCCGTTATCTCGAACCACTTTGACTTCATTCTCAGTGCTTGATGACCATTCATTAGGAACAGCAACATACTCAGTAGAGTCAAATTTTACAATATCAGCAGGAGGAACCGTAAATAGATACTTCCACAAATAACCGTCGCCACTGACACCAGCAGCAGATGGTTCAAGATCAGTAAATGTAGGTTCATCAAGAGATGCACCAGCAGTAGATGTAATACCTGCAGATCCGTTATCAATGCAAATATAGACTCTAAAGTCTTTATTGATTATGTAAAAGTTTGCAGAATAGAGTCTACTAGAGTTAGAAACTAGTGATCTATTAGTTACATCATAATCATGACGGTACATATCATATGATGTACCTTTTGTCCATTGAACTTTTCTTACTAATCTACGAACATCACCTGGTAAAACTTTTCTACCAAACATCATCGTATCGTATACATGGTTTATGTAACTAATACTATCTGTTGGTGATGGTGGTTGAACAGTTGTACTATTCCATGTACTTGTTCTTCCATATCCAGTTTCTGTTGGATTAGCCAGACCCAAAAAAGTATAATAGGAGTTATTACCACTAATTACCGATTCAACGAAATTATTAGCATTAATGATCCTAAACTGGTCTGTGATAATTGCGGCCATTACATCTGTAGAACTAAAGGTCTAACTTTTTTGTATTTATAGAAGTTTGGGCAGAGCTCCTGTTCCCCTATGCCCAACACCCCTTCGTAAAACTAGAGGGAACTTGCTAAGTTCATTGTCATAAGACAATCCCTTGACATCAAGAGCAATAGGAGATCCTGCTCTGTTTACATCGCCAAATCTTCCCCAAGTGAAGTGAGCGTAAGCAAATCCAGTGGATCCTACGCCAACCATATCACTAGTGTCAGTGTATGATGCTATGTTAGCAGTAATGATGCCTTGACGACCACCATTACGGTAACTAATTGCACTTGCATAGTAAATATTATCTCCATAATATGTGCTGATAGAAACTATATCAGTGTCATGCGTATCAATACTTGTTATAGCAATTCCTGCTGTATTAATACCTGTTCCATATAATTTGAATGGATAGTTTGTTGAGAATCCTGTTGCATCATTACCATTGTTAACATAATCTTGATTATCAATTAGAATCTCAAGTGCCAAATCAGTACCGATACCAGCAGTAGTTCCTATACCAGTAACCACACCTATGTATCCAGCAACATCAGCAACTAATGGTTCTATACCAGATAGATTTTCAAAATTAACACCAGTGGCAGCAGTTGTACCAAAACCAACAGGAGCAATAGCAAGTAAACCAAACGATTCTGTTAGTAAACCATCAGTATCTTTAAAGTTGCCAACAGTATCTACAAAAACTGCAGTATCTGTTGTAGAAAGAACTCCAATAATATTTCCAATAGGATTGATTTGAGCTTCATATGAATCTCTTGCTTTAGAAACTAAAGAACCATCAATAAACAAATCTCCCTTCTGCTTAATCCATGTCATAGGTTTGTAGTTATCGTTACTAACACCTGGACCTTGATAGAATGGAGTTTCTACCGTAGCAGCACTATCAATTCTCTTGATAATTCTATCTTCAATTTGTGCAAAGTTTGACTGATCTTTAGTAACTTTATTGAACTGCATTTCAGCACTCTTATCTAATCTTAAAGCGTCACCTTTCTTGATATTTTCATTAATATCAAATATGAAACTATCTTGTCCTATTGTTCCTCTGTAGAAGAAGATAACAACATTATCATTTACAGTTGGAGCACTAGAGAATTCTATAATAGAACCACCAGTAAAGACATAGTTTAAATTTGGTTCTTGAAGTACTCCGTTAATGAATACTAATAGAACAGTAGATAAATCAATTTCAGTAGAGTCTTGATCGTTTCTGTCAATTTCAAAACTGACCAACTGTGACTGATAGAATAGTGGGAATCTCATCTGATTTCCATCTTGATTTGGTTTGATGTTATCAAGATAATCAATATTACCAAACTGCCAAGAAGCAACTGTATCAGTAAAGACTTCTATTACTTCTAGTTCAAAGTTTCTAAAGTTATCACCTGCTTTAGGATCTGTAGAAAGACCAGCAACAGTAAATACATCTCCACGCTTAAATCCATATCCTTTCTTACTAAACTCCCAGTTAGAAACTTCAGCAAGAGTTGATCCAATACCAGTGGCAGTTTGAATACCAGATATTTGAACACTAACAGAACAACCAACACCAGTTTCTGTTCCACCACCAATTCTTGATAATCCAACAATAGGTAGATTTTCACCGTTTGGTTCAGGAGCAAAGACGGAATCATATTCACCAGTGTATCCAGTTCCACCAGCACCAATACTGAATATCAAAGATCCACCAGCACCAACAAGAGCATTAATTTCTGCATTGACTCCTTTAGTTGGAGATGACAATGCAATACCAATAGTTCCTAATCCAGTTTGATATCCAGAACCAAAGGATAGAGGATACCATTGAGCGACAGTACCACCTTGAACATAAGTATGCCCAATTGTGTTAGGTCCGACATTTACTTCAAATGTGCGAGCAGAAACAATACCAGAGATAGGATATGCCTCATCGAAACTTGGGAATAGATTACTTGTAACACCAACTTGAACTACTCCACCACCAGTATAATCATGCTGTAAAGTAGAGACTCCAACGAATGTTTCAAATGATGTTGTTGTTCCAACAGATCTAACTTTAAAGTGATAACCAAATTTTCCTGTTGGATATGTTTTAGTACCATATGCACAAGTAACACCTATACCTCTCAATTTTAAACTTTCGGGAGCAACTAATCCATGATTCTGAGCAGTAAATCTAACAATACCAGTCTCAGGATTATATACTGCATTTGATACAGTTAAAGCAGCACCTGCCCAAGAATCGATATAAAGTGTGCTAGAAGCAGCACTTACAAATCTGTGTTCAAATCCACCACCAGTTCTAATCGCTCCAGTTGATGCATTGGCAAAAGTATGAGCATAGTTTCCACCACTAATAACTGCGTTTGATGCTTCATGACCTGCCATGATATCATAACGATGCTCACTAGTATCAGTTGAAATACCTGCTTGGAAAGTAACAGTTCCATTTTGTTTTCTAATACCATTTGCTACTGAACCAGCAAATCTATGAACATATTGATCACCAGTATTAGTCTTACCAACATCTATAGCAAATGAATTTACTGTTGTACTTGCAACCGCTACCCAATCACCGCTAATTGGATCGGTAATTCTTGGATATAAATGAGGGGTAACATAGTTATCTTGTGAACACTCAAGTTTAATTGAATTATTCTCGATAAGAACATAATTGCCGTTCATCATTCCATGACCAGTAGCAGTTACTGTCATAATACCTGCAACAGGATCATAAACAATATCTTCTGCAGTATCTAAAGTATATCCAGCAGTAATTTTAATTGGTTGGTCAAATGATCTATCACGCTTCTGATCCATACTACCAACACCAGCACTAACGAATGTATGGTTGTATGCACCGCCACCAACAATTACTGATCTAGTAATACTATTAGGTGTTCCTGATACAAAAGTATGTGTGGCATTGTCATATGACTTCATGCCATTGGTTCTGAATGTATTAGTAGTTACATTAGAAACTTTAATCCATGTATTATGATAAGGATCTTTAGGTCTAGGATATCCACAAACTTTTTGATTATTATCTCTAGTACATGTGAAGTTAACTGATCCATCATCAAACTTGACATAATCACCATTTGAAAGTCCATGATTATTGACTGTAACAGTCATAATACCAACAACAGGATCATAAGATGCACTGATTGGTGTTAACTTATCATTTGGAACATGATGATGAGTTGATACATTACTTGATGGTTGAGTTGGTAGTATCTGGAATGAAATAGTACCTACTGTAGTAGAAGCAATAGAGACTGCAGTATTATAACCAACAGTATCAGTTGACCTTGGATAATAATGTATACTCTGGAAAGTATCAAGACCACATCTAAATGCTAATGATTCTGGAGATATTCTTATGCTAGTACCAGTCATGAATTCATGATCAGGTATACTAACTGTCACAATACCAGCAGTGGGGTCATAGACAGCACTAGAGATAGCAAAAGGTTGTATAGGTGACTTACCTACATTAACAGCAAATGATGTTGTTCCTATGCCTGTAATTGGTACCCACTTACCACTGTAAGGATCGGTTGATCTTGGATATGATTTGGTAGATGTTCCACCATCCATATCGCAAGTAAACCTTATAGAGTCGTTATCAAATTTTACAAAGTCTCCATCATGTATTAAACGACCACCAGGAATTACAGTAACTGTCATGATACCAGCAGTAGCATCATACTGAGCACCATTAATAGTTTGTGTATCAATAATATTGCGTGGATATGTATGAGTTGAAATATAATTGTCTGTCTCACATCTAAAGATTAGAGAACCTTCTTTCAACTTAATAGAAGTTCCATCTTTAAGAGGATGTTGTCCGATAGTAGCAGTTACAATACCTGTTGATGGATTGTAAGTTGCAGTAGTAATACTATAATTAACAATAGGAGAAGTTCCTACAGTTATGGCAATACCTGTTGCAGTAGTAGATGCAACGGAAATTGCTCTGTCAAAATATGGATCAGTTGTTCTAGGATATGACTTAGTAGTGGAAAGACCATCCATCGCACACTGGAAATTGATTGATTCTTGATCAATCTTGATACTAGTTCCAGACATAATATTATGTGACCCAATAGTCACTGTCATGATACCAGCAACTGCGTCATAAACAGCATCTACTGGTGTATATCTTACCTGAGTTGATATACCAACATTTACATCAAATTCATCTCTGGTTACATTCCTAACTTCTAAGAACTTATTGTTTGCAGGATCAGTAGATCTTGGATATGTATGATTGGTTCTATAACCATCCATATCACAAGTAAAGGTCAATCCATCAGTTACTATACCTACTAAATTTGGATCAGTAAATCCATGTGTAGAGTCTGTAATTATTGTAGCAATACCAACAAGATGATCATATACAAATGATGTTATACCGAGAGTTGTTATTCCTGAGATGTAGTCAGAACAAGTAAATTCTAAACCAACTAACTTAGAAAAATCTTCAACTCCAAATCTATGTACTTTTGCAGTAGATACAGTTGCAAGTCCAGTTGTCTTATCATAATCCACACTTTCGATATCTATGAAATCACTAGTTGTTGGTATACCAGTAAAACCAGTGATAGCACCATCTTTACCAGTAGTTACTTGAATCTTAGCACCTTTAAATGGAGCATATCCTTGACCTGGTGTGGATGCAACAGAAATTATGATGCCACCTCTAGGTAGTTGATTCTGGTTAATATCACCTTCATCTATTATTAGATCAGTAAATCCAAACGAACTAATACCTGTATAGTTAACACTAGCAATACCTCCAAGACTTTGTTCAATAATCTTGAAGTTTGCAACACCTTCATTGTTCTCACCAAATGGTGCTTGGAACATACTGTTAATAAACAGAACTCCGTTACCACCAGTTGAACCAATACCAGTTACAGCAACACCTGTAGATGTTAGTGGGAATATATTTTCTAAACCATCAAAACCATCTGAGTTGTCATCAAATACTTGGTTAGTTGCATAATCTTGTCTTAAGTAAGTTCTTCCACTAAATGTTGCTCTAGGAGTAAGAAGATTACCAGCATCAATAATACCCAAGTCACCACCAAGAGGTGCTTCTGTAAAATAGATATCACTATCAACAATCTGGAAAGCACCTCTATAAATTCTTGCAGTTGATCCAGCAGAATGCACTGTTGCTGCACTACCGACTGAACCTCTTTCTATTTCAACAAGACTCCAAGTTCCAATACCAGTAATAGGTCCTGTAGTTGTGCTACCAAAACCAACTGTTTGAACAATATTATATTCATCATCTATTTTAAGTAAATCGCCAGATGTTATTGTACTTAATCCACTTAAAGCAAAGCAAGTAACAAAACCGTTAACAGCAACATCTAAGTCGTATGTTACTGATGTATGTGATAGAGGTTTCTGTACTAATCCATTAAGAGTAATCATGGATTTAGAATCTCTCTTATCCATTGTAAACTTGTGAAGGTTACCTTGACCTTTATCTTGTGCAAAAGTAACTGCTTTACCAACTCTAGCATCAGTAATTGATGTGGAGATAAAGAATTGATTATTATTAGATTTTACAATAAAACATTCACTTGGAAGTACAGTTGATCCATATCCAGTAGAATACTCTAAAGAACTGGCAGCAATTCCAATAATATTAGAATCTGGTAGATATGATACTTTTTCTGTATTAGAGAAGAAATGTTTTAATGTAATAAGTCCTGTTTCTTTATTAATCTCATTAACATTTTGAGGGTTAAATGCTCTTTGGTAAATTGGAGTACTTTGATACTTTAATCCAAACTTTCTAAGGTTTCTATTGTTTATACCCAAGTAAGTATTTTGAGTTTGATTTTCAAATACTTGTCCATAGTTAAATGATCCAATACCAGCAAGAAGTCCATTAGGATCATTTTGTTGATATATTATCTCATTATAAGAGAAGATACTAACAATACCTGTTACTCCTGCATCTGGATAGAATTCTAGATTAACTTGGTCACCACTAAACTCAGCACCAAATGTTCCAATACCAGTAGTCGTTCCAACTGCAGCAATAGGTCCTTGAGATAAGAATGTATCTACTTTAACTGGATCTGATAAAACATATATTTGATGGAATGTTTGAGTACTTCCGTAACTTACAGAAACTGTAGATTTGAAAGATAGATCAGTAAATGATGTAATTCCACATACAGTTGCAATTCCTGTTGTTGCAGAGGAACCTACAACTATTCTTCCACTTCTTTCCGATCCTTCGGGTGTAAATGGAATGTTAAAGTGCTTCACTGATGTAGTTCCATATCCAACAGGATTGAAATTTAAGAACTTACATCTAAGGTCTATGCTATTTGCCTCACTGTGAACATATTTAAGTTTTACAACTCCACCTGCACCAGTATCAATAGAAGAAGTAAATGTTCCCATAAACTGTGGAGAAGATAATCCACCAAGACTTTGCCTATTATTAAATGCTCCTACCTCAGTCAAATAAGTATCAACACCATCATGTTGTAAGACTACCTCATGATAATCTACTTTATTAGAGTTTTTATTAATGACTACGATATGTCCATGAACACCTGCCAAATTAACTGTATTGATTCCTACAATATCGGTTGTTGTGCCCGAACCTACTGAAATATTAACACTCCTAACTTCTGCATTACCTAATTCAGTTTGACCAGTACCAACAGCATCAGCAAAACCTTGCTGGAATGCTTTAATATCATAGTTTGTATCAAATGGTTCGTAAGGTTTAATTCTTACCTGTGTTTGTCCATTATTAATATTATATTGAGCAAAGAACTCACCATATCCAGTTGCTAAACCAACTTGGTTTGTATTGTTGAGAGCACTCTTTTGAACTAAGAAAGTATCATCATTACATGAAATAAGAATTAATTCATTTAATTGAAAATGATTCTTAGCTGGATCTTGTGCTTCGTGTATTGTTTGTACAAGATATCTTGAGAAATATCTACCAGCAATAGTAGCAGCAATAACTCTACTGTCACTTAAATCGTTTGATTCATTGCTAATGAATTGGGAACTAATGTCATCATGTAAGAGAACTCTATTTGTTTTACATAGAATAAAATCTGCAAGTCTTGTTTGCTGAAGTTCTATAAACTTAGATAGATTATCAGCAGAATTTGCATCTCTAGCAATATCAAAATTGTAAATAGAATCTACTCTAAGTGGATCACTAACAAAGTCAAGAACTAATCCACCAGCATCTGCAGCAGGAATAAATGTATCACCAGCATTACCTTTTGCTAAAATTTGAGTGTTTGCAAAGTTTTTAAATCCTGCAGGGTGTACAATATCATTAACATATGTAATTAGTTCTTCATATGTCTTTTCACTCTCAATAGCATAAGACATATTCTGATAGTAATCATTATCTGGTAAGAATTGATTATTATCACCAATTAGACCAATATTATCTGCCCAACCTACATTCGTATCAATTGTTGATGCAATTTCAAAATAACCATCAAATTCTGTAATTGCTTGAACTTCGCATACATCACCACTATTAGTTCCTAGTAATTTATCGTCAATTTGAAGATTTATAGATCCACTAACAACCATGATGCCTGTATTGACATCAATATCGGTCATTATCAAATCTGTGAATAAATCACTGTTTCTTCTTAATGGTTCATTAGTTCTAAATTCTGAGAATGTTTTAGTTGCATCAAATCTCGCAAGATCTCCAGATTTTACAATTTGACCAAAACCAGTAACCACAGTTGCACCAATACCAGGATTACTACTCAATCCAGTGTATGTAAATGTAACCTGTCTTGGGTTTACTGCACTATTATAATCTGCTATCTGAAAATCAATAAATTTATAATCTCCAGAGTTGAATCCGTCTCCAGTACCAGCAGTAAAATCTATACCCTCAAGAAAAACAGATTCGCCAATAGTAAATGGTTCCGTGTCATATCCAAGAATAGGCGTAGTAATTTTACAAGTAAGAACTCCTACATCTGAAAATGCCTCAATAATACTAATACCATTACTATTTCTTAAAGGTGCAATACCATAATCGTTACCTGTTAAACCTCTAGGTTCAACAATAACATTGACTTTGTTTACAGCAGTATCACTCAATTCCGCAGTAAGAAGACCATTAGTAACTATTTCTCCAGTTGTCTTATCAAATACAGCAAGAGCAGGTGCATTAAGATATGATCTACCACCAAATAGAACTGATGCGGAGAGAACCTTACTCGCATTCTTAATTAGTAGAATTCTAGGTAAGAATGCATCTGGGTTCAATGTACCATCAGAAGGATATCCATAAACATCTGTAGGAACACTTACATCTCCTAGTAGGTTGATATCTGTTCCAAATAATTCTAATTCCGCACTAATACCACTAGATCCAACAGAAGTTACAGCAGGAAGTCTCTGATATCCAAATCCACCGTTAATAATTCTTATTTGCGATATACCGCCAGTTGCTGCAGCACCTGTATGACTATAATATAATTCAGCACAATCTTCTTGAGTGTAATGATCTTTTTCTGGTTCTGCACCAATGTTAGCAGTAAATACAGTTCCAGCTACTCCAGTTGCAATATACTGCTTTGCATTATACCCACTGTCAGCATATTTTATCTCATTTCCGTATAATACATCAGTTTCGCTAGTTGTAATATATCCACCTTTCTCTATTGCATAATAAAGAGTGTTTTTAAGACTATCACTATAATTAATCTGCTTATATGGTAGATCAGGAGGATTTGTTGTTCCGATACCAACTGTACCCACTCCAACAACTTCTAGATTTGCAGTAGATCCTGTTCCGACATATTCGTTAAAATTATTTCTATCATAGAAGAATTTGAGTTTTGCTCCTAATAGACTAGGATCATTAAGGTCAAATACAATATTATTTTCACGGAATACTGTAACTGGTGGATTGATAGGATTGATAGTTTGTCCACTATATCCTACAGATGTAAATCCAACAACTTCAGGTGGATCCGCACGAAGTTGTTTTTCGGTATTTGCTAGTTGGAATTGATCTGCGTCAATCTTTAAAACATAATATGTTCTTTGTTCTAATCCAGCAGGAAGTTGAGATGGATCTCCACCAGAACCATACATTAAAACTTTAAATCCTGTATCTAAAGCATGATCCTCAACAGTAAATATACTAGTTGTGGTATTAACTCCGCTTGTAGGAATATCTAAAGGATTAATAACTGTATAACCGTCAATCAGTTTAACCGTTGCTCTTGTAGAAGTACCAATACCAGTAGTCAATCCTGTTTTGACTATTAAATCAAATCTATCATTTTCTTCTAAACCATGATCTTCAGTTGTTTGAATAGTTACCTGACTTCTTCTAACAGTTGCAGTTTCTTGTTTATAGTTAGTTACTACTGAATAATTTGCCTTATCATCACCTGTTGTAGTAAAGAACAGAGCAGGACCGTCTGTATTAGTTTTAAGACCAATAGTATCAGGTGATTTATTGATAACATAAAAATCACCACTCAAAGCACTTGGAGCAGTATACGGACTTATGGAATCAGTAGCAAAAAGGTCAGTATTACCTCGTTTGTCGAAGGTGACCTTAGCATTAGTTTTAAGACCATGATTAGGTAAATGTATAGTTTGTGCAAGAATAGATCTTTGTTTAGTAACTCCGTTAAGAGATACATCAACACTAGTCGAGATTCCAACCGTTGTTCCAACACCAACAGATTCTTTAGGGTTAAAATAGATTAAATTCTGAAAACTAGAGTCAAAAGGATTTGTCTCTACAGGAACTGTGAACTCACTAGTAAAGTATGTAACAGCAGATCCTACTGCAGCAGTAGTAAAACCAGCATATCTTTCTATTCTAACAATTTTTTCATTAGGGAAGAAACCAAGAATACGAGCAGTTTCTGTACCAATACCAATAGAGTCACCTACTGCAACATTATCAGGAACAAAGTCAACTCTTAGATCTGTGATAATACCAGTATAACCATTATCTGTCAAAGATGCGGAATAACTTGCAACTGCAATCTTTTTAAATCCTTCTAATCCTTTAATATAAGTTGATATGCCAGTTACTCTTACAGTATCTGATCCTTTAAATTCATGATACGGAGTTGCTTTGAAAACAACACCCTGTCTGGTGTGTTTGATAGGAAGATTTGATAATGTAATTACAGAACTACTAATATTATCAATTGGTTTTCCGTGAAGTTTCTTAACTTCTGCATCTAGACCAACACCATTTGTGCCTGTATTATCAAAAATTACTTTCTCACCAATACTGTATCCAGAACCTCTACTTAAGATATCAATGGTTTCTACAGCACCTTGCAATAGATTGCTTGGATTTGAAACCTGATTATTAGTTCTATATGGTTGGAACAGATAATCATAACTAACACCATCTCCAAATAAGTTATATGGTTGTGTATTTCTTACAAGTTCTGAATTATTAAAGTCAAAAGTAACTTGATCTAGTAATTTACCTTTTACAGTATTTTCTTCAATAGCAAAAGATCTATATGTGTCACCAACAAAGAATGGGAATTGGGGATCATTTAAAAGATCTACTGTGGCAAAATACGCATAGACTCCTTGAGGGAAATCGGGAGTTTTAGTAAACCTTCCATTATGTTCGTCTAAATCTCCGTTTCCAGTGTAGACATAATCGTCTATAAAATATCCATATGGGAATAATGATGAAGGAGGTCTATTTTCAATATTGGTCGCTGATATATCATAACTAGATACCATCTTCTTAACATCAGACTGAACACTATCAACATCAACAGATCCATAAGCACCGTATATTGGATTTCCATCATATGCCCAACCAATGATAGGAGAATGCCCTGTTCCATCATCTGCAAAGAAATTTCTAATAGTATTACCGTATCCAACAATGTTAAGTGCTAGACCGTCTCCAATTGGTTGTAGGAAGTCCATTTCGGACTGATTCAAGCGATATGCCTTATTAACAGTTAAACCCCTTACAGTCGCTTCTGCCTTAAACTCAGAACCAACAGGCACAACATTAACACTAGTATTAGTTGCTGCATATCCAACACCGCCAGATATAACTTTAACATCTGTGATTGAACCACTATCATTTACAATAGCTCTTAAGATTGCACCTTGAGATGTAGTTGCTACACTAACCACATTGAGATCAGGAGGTCCTACATAACCACTTCCTCCATTCGCAACAAATGCATCAGTAACACTACCATTTGCAACAACGATACCAATCTGACCCAAATTTCCTGTAGGGACACTAATGATAGGTGGATTTGGGAAATTTAAAATTGTGGATCCATAGTTTGAACCTTGGTTATACACTAAAATATCATCAATCTGTCCCTTAACAACTGGAGTCGCTGTAGGTTCTTTTTCTTGTTGATCTTTAGTTAATACTTTAACTTTACATACAATTGGCGGATATTTGAAAAGGTGATATCCAGAACCAGCACCCATAGAGTCTAGGTATACATTCTGACGATTAACATAATTTGTTTCCGTTGCCTCTCTATCGCCTTTGTTACCTGCTTCCGCAAGTCTAAACTTATCGTCGTCTATCTTTAGTACTTGATACTGTTTCGTTGTACTGAGACCTGTTATGACAGCGTTTGTGCCATTTTCATACTCAACTACTTCTCCATCTGTAAGTCCATGATTAATAAACTCAACAGAATCATTAAAAGTATTAATTCCAACTGGTTTTACTAAAATATTTCTATTTGCGTAACCTGAACCAGTATCTTCTAAACTAATTCTACTAATAGTGCGTTTTTTATCAAAAGTACGGAAAATATGAAGACCTGCGTTACTTGCAGCAGCATTTTCTTCAATTAATATTGTATTAATACCAATAATCGAATCTTGCTTATTATTATGAAGAGTAAAGTCTTTTGAGTTAATAACATTAATATAATAATCTTGACCACCAAATAATGTTAAAGTATCATTAACTCCTCCTGTTGTAGCAACACCAATGTTGGTACCACCGTTATTATCGTATACAAGTCTATCTCCAGTTAAGAAGTTATGATCTTTATTAAGATTGAATGAATTATAAGTTGAACTAACATCACCACCAAGATTAGTGCTAATACCATTAAAAAATACTTGTCTAAATCGTTCTTCAACTAATGCTCTACCAATAGCACCACTACCATTACCACCATAAATTTCTACGCTAATAACCTTATCAAGGTCATAGTCAAATGGGTCAATAAGAATACTTGATACAATTCCGCTTAAAACTGGAACTGCACCTGCAGTATTTCCGATACTAACAGTTTCGTCAGTAATAGTGATGTTTGGAGGTGCCTGAACATCATAACCTGCACCACTGTTTAAAACATTGAGTTTATTTACAGGACCGTAGAAGAGTGTATCCGCACCTTTATAGTTTAATATCTCAATACCATTCACAAGCATTCCTGTATTACCATCTACGGTAATTTCGGAAGTAGTTTGACCTTCTTTACCGCTTTTGAGTTGCTGCTCTAAAACATATCTTTTTATAGGTCTTGCAGGGAAGATATTCCTTTTTCCTTGACTAGCAAGTATAAAATCATGTCTACCTGTGGGTAAAGTTGGTGCAACAAAGAATGATGGTAAATTTGCTTTAATAAAAGAACGAGATGGATATAATTTTATTTTATTTTTTGAACTTAGTACTTCTACAAAATAACTTGGAGAATCTAACGCACCAATAACCTGTGTTCCTGGTTCTGGTGCATATATGATTTCATCTCCAGTTTCAAATGGAACATCTGCTGCAAAAGAAATAATACTATATCTGTTTTCTACACTATCGTATCCTTCCCAGTTTCCAGAAGCAATAGAAGGATTTATCAACTCCGCATGAATTCTATCAGAATCTATAGTGTAACTAGGAAGAGAACTAGAAGCAACATAACCTTCTCTCTTTGATGATGCTGATTTAGACTCATCTACGATATATGCATTATTAATATCTGTTAATAACTGTTCTTGTCCACCTTTTACTGGAACAATTGAAGATTTTACTTTATTTTGCAATCTTCGCACATCATATAATAAAAGAGGGTCAAGAGTAGGAATACTACCGTCAAGACTGATAGATGAAGCAGTTGTATCAATACTATCAACAATTAGAGAGCTAGCAACAAGAACTTCGCTGTTTCTACGCAAAATTTCAATTTTATCACCAACTTTTAAACTGCTTTTTTCAATAGTACCAACAAGGGTAAATATGGATCCAGCAAAACTTAAAATTTCGTATCTAGTAGATGTATTGTAAACCCAACTATTAAAAAACACCTCTTCATAGGATTTACTGATAACTGGGTTGGCAATATAGCGTCCTAAGTTCTTTACCTTGATAGCCGAGGTAGATTTTAAATTTCGGAGAGGTCTGCTAGTATTAAATTTAGAAAGTACACCAGTTAGACGCATTTCTACCTTTTTAGTAGAATCTCCACCCTCATACCCATAAACAATGTTAAAAGTAGATACTGTACTGTTGTTTGGTATCTCTATACTAACTGGAGGAGCAACATCAAAGAATTGATTGATGCTTTTTGAGTCATATGTAAATGTCTGATAAAATGATGTGCCAATTTCACCAACTTTGATTGTACCAGTGCTAGAAAACCCAATTGTAGAATCTACGGTAATAACAGACGCACCAATACCAATTATTCCAATATTACTACTTCGTCCAGGTACTACGAAGGTACCATCAGTCAAACCTCGTTCATCAAAACCTGTAAAGAGAGAAAGTTTGAAATAATCGTCTCTAATTAGCGATACTTCAGAAATAGGACCTGACGCTTCGTTTAATTGAGGGTTTGTTGGATCATTATCTTGGAAAAGTGTCTGACCAACTAATTCTTGAGGATTACCAGATATTAATTGAACAGAAACAGTCTTTCTACGCAAATAATTCGCAAAAGATGGTTTTATTAGATATTTCTCTAAATCATTGATTTTTGGATCAACTCCAAACAGTGCTTTGAAAAGAATTTTAAAAGATGCACGAGTTCCCTTTGCTTCATATAAACTTCTTGCTTCTTTTATGAAATTATTAACATCTAACTGAGGTGAAAGCGTTACTCCCTCTAAACCAGGAGCATACATCGCTTTTAAATTCTTATAAAATTCTTTTAAGAATAAAGAACTAAGATTTACTACATTTGCACCAGTAGTATGAATTCCAGCAATAGTTTGTTGCCATACTAATTCATCTGGGTCGTTTTGTTTGGAAAATGTAGAGATTCCACTAAAACCACGCCAAACACCAGTAAAACTATTTGTAGTTACGCCACTATAACTGCATATTTCATTATCGATCTGAAAAAGACCATATTTTTGAGGATATCCATCAGTACTATCTACTGTAACTGTAGTATCTGTTGATGAAATAGTACCAACAAGTGTAGTTGTACCTCTTATTACATCAGTAGTTAAATTATCAACTTTAATATACGCATCAATATTCTCCGCAATGTCTGCAGGTCCACCTTGGAAGTCTTGAGAGATATAATACTGTTCTAAGAATTTGGAGAACAGAGGATTCTCTGACTTAGCAAATTCTGGTATAATTTCGCTAACGACTTGATAAGTTTTTACCCTAGGACTTAAGGGAGAATATGTTTCGATCATTCTACTGTCTGATTAGCGATCCGTTAGAGTAACTAGAGGTGACTTTATATCCTATGCCAGAAATTTGCTGACCAGATGATATTGTGTCTCTTACGATATTTATCGTAGTATTTGACATGTCCAAACTTAAGTAAATGTCCTTTAATCCTATAACATCGTTAGATTCTGGATATGCCTGAATTTCAATGATGTCATTATCCTTAACTGTTGATGAAATGTTGATAGTATTGAGTATTACTTCACCTTTTACATAATCTACAGTACCAGCATTAGGAACAACAACAACTGCATCCTCTGATGCGGAAGTAGCAGGTTTAAATACAGCAATATCACCCATAATACCATTAGATCTTGGTATATCAGTAAAATACACTTCACCTTCAACACCACTAATACCAAATCCAGTAGATTTGATAGTTCCACCACCTGTTTTTACATTAAATTGATTACCAAAGCATAATTCATATTGAGCAGACTGATTTATGAGTGCTTTTAGGTCTCTACGAATAGTAACCTTCGTAATATTGGAAGTAATTGCTGAATCTGTCTGATCAATGATTCGTTGAGACTCAGAATACTTAAATCTACCACCAAATGCGTTCAAATTAGCAGATCTTCCGTACTCAGTAAGAGATGTACTGACTTCTGCCTTAAGTTGGTCTTTATCATCCATAATACTGTTGTTATAATAGACGAAAGAGTCCAACTCTACATACAAAATCTTTAAATCTTCAATTCGTTGGTTAATTCCTGCAATTGCATACTGTTTTAAGTCATTCAGTATGTTCTGCTTAGTAAAGTCAGATAAGAATGTACCATTTTTAGGTTTTATACTTAAAACTACAGTTCCAAACTCAGGAGGATCCAATTCCTCACCACCAACAACAGAAACAGACTCTGTATTTGGATAAACAGACTGAACTATTGCTTCATAATCCCTAGGTGTAACCGCCCTGTTCTGTGCGGAGTACATTCTAGGTGCAAAATATCGTATAGAGTCAATTGCTTCGATATCAGTACCGTTTCTAGCGGTCTGACTAGCAATTACTGTTACATTGTTTGTAGATGAGAGTGAATTTCCTGCATCATCTACTATATTTCCTGAGAAAGTAAAGAATTTACCTTCATTCCCATCCTTACCATCAGTTATAATGTAAGAAATATCAATTTCATCACCAATTTCTAGTTTTTTACCAAACAGACCATCTCCAAATAGTAATTCATAGGTCTCATTCTTAATTTCTTGTATTAGATATACATTTGAGACTGGAGTAACCTCAATAATATTGTCAATTCGTGAAAATGATAGTCCTGCAGACGATCCAGACTTCTTAACAGTTACTTTAAGTGAGTTTAAATCAATAAATGAGTTGTCGAGAATGAATCTTTGATCAGAACTACCATTTACAGTAAATTTTTTAGTTAAAAGTGTACCTTGATAGACAGTTAATCCAGAAAATTTACCAGTTCTAGGAGAATTATTACCACCTATCCCTCCAGAGTCCAAAGGACTGGTTACAGTTACATCTTCTGGGACTGAAAAAGTATAACTTGTGTTGCTTACAGCACCAACTAGTGCCAAACCTTTCTTTAAAGTGACAGTATTACTATTTCCTGCAAATTTAAACTCAAAATCAACCACTGCTTCAGCAGATCTTCGTGATCTTGGTACATATCCTATGTTTCTAGCTAAAGAAACAACATTTTCTCGTAGTGTTGCTGAATCCAAGAAGGACTCATTAGCAACCATATTACTATTAAAGGCAGTTATATATGAATTATACGCTAATATATCGACAATGATCGACATATTTGACCCTTCAAAGTCAAAATCCTTAAAATCAGAGTTAGCTCTCAGGTAATCCTTTACAGATTCCTTGATTTCAGCAAAATTTAAGTTAGTAAATTTAGTAAATGGCATTCCTATTACCTAGATGATTCCAACATGAAGTCAAATTCTTGACTTGGGAAGTCCTGTCCTACAATATCATAAGCAACAAATACTTCAAATGTATTATCGTTGGGTTTGGGTTCCACTCTCACTGCAGTATTTGCAATACGACCCTCGAACCCCTTTAAAACATCAAAAATTTGCTGAGTTATGACACTTGCTGTACCATAATCAACAAAATCAAATAAAGATCTAGTCACATCTGTACCAAGATTAGACTGAAAAGGTCTTTCGCCACCTATAGTCTGGATTAAATTCCTTACAGCTCTCTTGATCGCATCCTCATTTTTAAGGACTCGTACATCTCCAGAAACAGGGTGGGGCGAAAAAGAAAGATCTATATCTTTAAATGCCTTGGAATTAGATTCAGCCATACAGCGGCTCTAGGTATCTCGATTATTTATACCAGTTTCCGTAAGATATAGATTTAATCCCACTCCTTAGGATTATAAGCAGGGTCAGGTTCGTTAAAATTATTATCTTTTGTTATCTCTCCTTCTAATAAATCTGACAACTTCTTACATCTATCTGCTGCTAATTGGTGATGTGAACCTCTACTTCTAATAGCATTCATTATACAGTTGTATATGTCATACTCATCTGCGTCTGAAATGATAGCATCATAAATTGCGTCATCCAATACAGATAACGCATAGTCCTTATATTCAGTATCATCACTCACTAGGTGTAGATGATTTCTTTTCTCAGTCATTGTTTGCCTCAATGATTGCTTCTTTAATGACACTCTTAAGTTGCCTTAGTTTCTTTTTACCAAGACCTGCTCTAGTATCGATCTTTACCTTTACCCAGTATACTCCTGCTAATACTAACAGGAAAGGAACTGCTTCTGCCCAAGAGATGTTGTTCCATGCTTCGACTACATTCATTTGCCTTGCCCCCTGTATGCCTTACGAGCAGCGTTTCGGGCGGTGCTAGAAAATTTGGAGTGCTTACCTTGTCCTTGTCGAGTCTTTTTGGGTGTCTTTTCAATCCAACTGCCACCTGATAAGTTTGTGAATACTTTAGCCATTAATTTCTTTCATAGTATGTGATATTGTTGATGGATCTGGGTAGGAAATCTCATAGAAAGATTGAGCATAGTCGCTCATCAGATCCAGAAAGTCAGTCTCACTTATATCGGTGTGCTTCTCAACTCCACCGATATAGATTGTGTAAACTGTCTTTGGCATTAGATAACTCTCATCTTCTCGTGACCTACTCTCACACGAGGATCGCACCATATCTCGAACCCTGCTTCTATAGCATCGAGACAGAAACTCACATCTTCTCCACACATATCTTGAACATCGCCTGATTCAAAGACTTGCATCTTAGGAGCAAACCAAGGATACTTAATGCCTTCGTTCTCAAATACTCCTTTCTTAATCAGTGTCCATCCGAAACCTGTATAGTCTACAGTGAATGGTTTCTTTCTCTTAGTCATTGTCTCACCTGTTTCGTGATTCATGACTCCACCATTGTTACGGAAGTCGCCCTCATCTAACCAATGAGCAACACTAGTAGTACGACCATCTTCAGTCATATACCAACCAGCAGCAATATCTTTGTCCATAAGAACAAGTTGTAAGAACTTCTCAGTTCCGTAGACGATATCACTATCAATCCATAGTTGGTAGTCGTAGTTTAACTTACCATCCCAAGGAATCTGGTCTGGTCCTCTTAAGACATTTGCCCCAAGACACTTACATCTAGCAAAGTTAACCATACTAGAATAGTCTTGAGATATTTGAATACTCGCCCCATGCTGTACTAAGTCAAAGCAGAGTTGAACGAAACTCTTCAAGAACTGGAATGAACATCCTCTACCAGGCATACAGAATACTATTGCCTTTCCTTTTAACATCTCCCATGCCTTGTCGTAGTCCCATTCGGGTTCGGCAGTTTTCTTTGGTGTTTTCGCCTTTACAGTAAATCCTTTAGCCATAATGAATAATGTACTTCATATATTATAACAGATTATATAGTCACAGTCAACGACTCTTGTTTTAATCTAGAAACACTCCGTCACTTTCTACAGTCATAGTTATTTCCCCATCCTCATACCAATCAAACTGGTTGCATACGCTCTCAGGCAGATCTAATACCAACTTATCCTCTGCATGGTCATACCTTATGGCGATTTTTATTTTTTCAATATTTTTTTTCACTAACGAATCCTGTGGTTCGCTTTTATATATTGGATTATTTTTTTATAGAGAGATATAGCAAGGTCGATCTGGGTCGTTTATAGCTTACAAAGGTTCCTTCGATTTAAACGCATCACAAGGGGGCACGATAACATATAACAACGAAACAACTGTGATTCTCGATGTTACTTAGTGTCAGTAATTACAATAGTAGTTATTACTTAGTGTCTCATAATAGCCTGTCCGTGGGTAATAATCAAGGTCATCATTATACTCTGAGTTGTTGTTAGTTTCTGCCTGGTAATCTTCATGCTCAAAGTAATAACCTGCCATGTGATTGCAGTCCTTCAGTGTTAATAACTGTATTATAGCAAAGTATCAGGCAGTTGTCAAATGTTCCTCTGTTAATTAATAAGAACTGTGAGCATATTGTGACCTGATAGTTGACATTTTGTTCCATCCATAGTACACTCGCTTACCTAACAACAACTCCGCACTATTAATAGGTCTTAAATAACACTTAGTGAACACACAGTTATTAACATATATTGAGAGAAAGATAAAACACACAGGTATATTTAAAAAGGTATTTAATAACTTTCCGTGTATACTTACTAACCCCTATGTAACCCCTCTAAATGACACTCAGAGAGGTGTTAATCTGTATTAGGTTTGTATATGTCTGCGAGGGTACTTGTCTCTCTAATTAACACTAACTGTTCTTGTTCTCTGGGATACACTAACAGGCAACATTTACTCATTGGTTGTAAAGAATGACCACACACATTTTTCTTTACACTAACACAAACTGTTATGTAAGTATCATCAACAAAATCTACTATTCCTCGCATATTGTCGGGGAATTGTACATAGTTTCCTTTAGTGAATTTGTGCATCTTAATTGATAATCAGTACTGTCTAATAAGTCTACTATATGTAAAGGAAGGGATGTATTATTTTTTGCCCACTTTACTCGATAGTTCATAATAAACACCCTAAGTAAACTTAACTGTTCATGACTAAGTTGTACATTGTGTATCATATTAATATTTAATTGTTGTTAGTTAGTGATTGAACATAGCACTCGTCAATGTCTATATCCTCCTCTATTATAGCACATATTCTATCAATATCCTTTGATGAACTTGCTTCTACTGATAACAACCAACCATCCAAGTCTTCTTGATATGTATCATTTTTTAGGGCGATTCCCAACTCATCTTGATATTTAGTGAGAAAATTAACAACTGAATAGTTATTATAACTGTCAGCAAATACGACCACTAAAGTAGCACTAACCCCTGTGAAATATGCTATCCCTGATGATAACTTATCCATAGACAATTTAGTCTTCCTCGGCATTACTTTAACCCCCATCTTATTTGTAGATAGTTACTATCATGATACCTTTCTAACTCATCTGGTTCACTCATAAATATGAATTCTTCACAAAAGTATTGAACAGATATCATACCTAAATCTTCACATGCTCTAAGCATTTCACCTATCTGATTGTTACTTAGTTCGAGAAAGTCTATGCAGTAAGCAATATCTTTTTCTAATTGTGATGTGTGTTTCTTGTTAATGAAGTCAGGTAATTGTGGTTCTTTTTTGTTTTTCATAGGTAGAAGTTCTCCTGATAAGTAATAATTTGTGAATAGAAATCGTTATCGTAAGATAACATTTTGTCCTTATAAAGTGTAAGGGATGGATTTACACTCTCTGATCTCATCTTTGGTAGTCCTCGCTCTGTTGCTATTCTATCAAAGATTTTACGATTTAGTGGCATTTGTTACACCCACCCACTAGTTAAGTTAAACTCATCCAGTATAATATCTCTTACTCTCTCTCTGTCTAGTGAATCACCATCACCCCATGTATATCTGTCATTGCCCTCGGTCTCTGCTTTGACTAATTTGTCTCTGTATATAAAGATAGCATCAAAAATGTGCTTCTTAGTTAACCCCTCGATTGGGTAAAGTGGATCTTCATTGCCATAGAATGACCACACATAATCTACGAAATTAAATAAACTGTTGTATGCTGACATAATTTAAAGAATGATAAAGGACGATTGAAAGAAAGAAATAAGCGGATGTTTTCATTAATCTATTGCTAGTTCCATGCCAGATACGAAATCTTCGCTGACATTTTTGTAAGATACGAACCACTCAAATTGCTTTTGAAAAACTCTCATGCCATATGAAAATTCATCTAATAGTGCATTGAGTCTAGATTTAGTGGTGTTTGACTGCCAACCGCCATCGAAGATTTGAATTGAATTGTTTGATACGGTTGCAATGTGATTGCCATGTAAATAAACAAATGAGTTGCCCCTGATGTTCACTACCTCGGTATTTGAAGATCTGAAGTCAGAGTTGTTTCTGATTGCCTGATTCATGTTCTTTTCGATGATTCGCATAAGGTCTCTTTGTTTGGTATACATCTATTATAACCAATAAAAAACCCCCAAAGGGGGGTTAGTGTGCCAGTTTGTGAAGTGGTTTTATTCGCCCACTAATTCAGATAATACCGCTAGAATGTCATTTCCAGTTTTTGCATCCTCGAAAACTGCGTCAAGGTCAATGTTAACAAATGGTACAGATTGTAGAGTCATTGTTGTTAATTAGTAAAAAACAGTTAGTGTTAATTAGTGGTCTTACATCATCCTAACACATTGTGTGTCTAATTAGAATGCCACATTGTTAATTAGTGAGAGAACAGTTATTGACACATAGCATCGAATCTTCTAGTAGTTTCTATTACTATTTCAACAATAGTTCCTGTATCTGTATTTTGTTCTAATGTATAAAGTTGATCATTAGTTAGATTATTTTTAATCCTATATTCTTCCCATACTTCATCATATAGGTTTTCTAGGATTGTCTCGTTATGTATGTTGCTCATTATCTAAAATTAAGTGATTTGATTTCATTATCAATTGATGATGATAAAGCATCAACTTCCTTATCTACATTGAAATAATATAATTTATCTTGTATTATTTCAGCGATCTTCTTCTCACTATCTGACATATACAGATTATAGTTTTGAAGAGCATTTGCAACTAAGTTGTATTCTTTTCTAGTAAATGTTTTCATTTAAACTTCCTCTCTGATGTAACCATTTTCTGAAACCATGAAAGCATCAAGTTTTGAAATATCATCTTGAGTTAGAGTATCAAAATCAACTCCTCCTAACTTGTAGATGCCCCACTCTGAGATCTCGATGACATACTCTTCCCAATTGGCACATAAGCATGCAACATTTGAAAGATTGTCATCAAACAGAATTCTCTGCTTGATTCGGTTTACTGGTTCGATGTAAGTTGCTTTTGAGTTCATAATTTCTGAATTTCGTTTGTATACTACTATTATAAAGGATGATGAGGTGTTTATCAGGTGTTAGTGGACACTTTGTGAACTGTCCTTAAAATGGGTTGCTCCAGTTATATGCCTGATAATCTGTTACCATACCATCTTTGTTAAGACCATCAACAAAATCATTGAATGCTGTTCTCTTCGCAATTTTGTCTCCTCTCCACATAGGGTCAGATTTTACTACATCTGCCCACATTTCTCTGAAAGATGCAACTGCTTGAGATTTAGTCATTCGGTAGTTCATTTTAGAATTTCGTTTGTATATACTAATTGTAGTCCATACCAGATGCATTTAGTGGTATTAGTGGACACTTTGCAAACTGTCTACTTTGCATCACGAATTTTGTCAAAAACTGCTTCAATTTCATTGGGTAGGTCATCCAACATATCCATATCTAACATTGTCTCATGTAATTTGTTCATTTGATATAATTCATCAAATGTCAATTCTACTGTGATTGTTTTTTGTCTTAGTTTCATCATTTTGTGATTTGTAAATTGTTTACACATTGTAATTCTTAATTAGATCTCTATGAATAGATAATAATCTATCTAGATTTAAACCATCTAATTCAGTCCACTCTGATACATAATCCCATGTATCCCAGTCAGTTGAACCATCTGTATAAGTTGGTGCTGAACATAACTCCATTTCTTTATCTAACCAAAATGTTCTACCAAAATGTTCTGAAATGACTGTTTGAAACATTTGCTCGAATAGATTAGGTTTCATTAGTTTGCTCTCCTGTCTTTTTTGAAATCGCAATTTGCATACTCTTCTATTTCTTCTACTACATCATCAAAATGATCTCCCCAGTAATCCATAGCATCATTGAGGAAATCTTCATCAAATTGAGTATCAACATACTTATCCATATCAGTTGTTACATATTCAACTAAATCTTCTGTTGACATATTATCAACAAGTCTCTCAACAAAGAAAGATTTTAATTCTTTGATTAATTCGGGTGTAAACTCTTTGTTTACTTCCTTCATTCGGTTATGTGAGTAGTATTTCATTAGTTTAACCTTTAACTGAATTTGAGAGGTTAGTCTCTTTTGCTTGACATAGATTGTCTATTAGATTGTCAAATGTTTGGACATCCCAATCTTTTTGCTCTGCTACATCGTTTGAGTATGCTTCCATTAGCACTTCATAAAGATAATCGTACTGTGAAGATGTGACTTCGATGTTTAATCCTTTTCGCATAATTTCTGAACTTTGTTTGTATACTACTATTATAGTCCATACAAGATCATTTTCTAGTCCTAGTGTGCAACTTTGTCAACTGGCACACTACACCTCTAAACAAGTTGTAAATCTTGATATGATTCTACCGACTGGTAAAAATACATCATCCAATGTATCATAAACTGTTACTGTCTCTAAAAGTTTATCTTCATCCATAGATTGCAACTCTGTTAGTAAATCAAGGTAGGTCATATATCCTACTTCGTTATCATCAATAGAAGCAGGATTTGCAGGTTTAAATAACTTTTTAGTCATGTAATTAAGGTGATTAGTTGTTAAGGGATTTTCGGATGTTGCACTCTATTTCTTTTAAATATCGTGCTTTTCCTGGTGTTTTAGATGTTACTATTATAGCACCATTTGCACCATGCCATGTATAATGTTTGCCGACCTTTTCAAGTTTAAAGTCATACTTTTTCATCAACTTTCTAAGGTCTTTGCATATCTTTAATGCCATTTAATACTCCTCTTGTGCAATAAATGGGGTAAAATTATCTCTTTTAACATGATATCCTACTACTTGAGCATCTGCGAACTCACCACTTCCTCCATCATCCAAGCATACATGAGCATTGAGATATGCCTGTATTTCTTCACATAAATGCAACGGATTTGGTGCATCTGTATCACCTACAACTTCTATTCTAAAAGAATAATTAATAACTTGTCTCATGATGTAATCCCCTGATCTTGAGTTAAATCCCACACTTGGATGTAATTGTTTAACCAGTTTTGTTGATACTCGGTTAGTCCATTGATTTCAGCATATACATGACCATATAATAGATCATCAGCACTCATAAATGGTAAATTATGTTTAGTACAAAAGTCCTCTAATACATCACTTAAAAGATCGAGATTGTTCATAGTGTAATCACCTTGAATGAATTGTTGTTTAGTTATGGTTGACATTGATATCATTTTGTATTACCTTAGATAGAGATATGAACCGACCCAATCAGCATTGATGTAACATAACTCACGAGATTTAGGGTCAAGTAAGTTGTATCTTACATGCTTTGCACGACCATTCCATCCTGCTGGTTTGTATACATCACCAGTGTTTTTATCGATGAATGCATGAACACTTCCATCACGATACTCATTTCTATCTTGGAATGTATCGAATTCTTGTTGAATGACTTTAAGGAATTTCTTACCTTTTTGTATTCTGAACTTCATTAGATTTGCAGTCCCATCTTCCATTGATGCCAACTGATCTTTAGCATACTGAGATAGTTCTCCCTCGTATCTTAAAGAATTGCCTGTAAGCATGTTTTTATGGTACTGTCTATAATGTTGCTCTAGTATTTGAGTTAGAAATTCTGTATAGTTGAGAACATCTGCCTGTATTGCCTGAGCATCAGTTGGTGCTGATTTCACATTTCGTTCATCAATTTGCATTGGTGGTGTGTTTGGCATAATTCATTTGCTTTGTTTATACTAATAGTATAGCAATAAAAAAGCACCTTTTGACAGGTGCTTGTGCCTCTTTGTGAACTGTCACTATAGAGAGTTAACTCTCTTAATATCCACATTACCATATTGTTCTAGTATTAATTGTCTAGCACCATCAGGATTATTGCTATTTACAATAACACTCTGAAGTCCTAAGTTTGGACTATAGAAGACGACTTCTTGTTTGCGAATTTCAAAAAACATGATGTTTACTTAGCAGGTACGGTTGTTAATATCTTATCAATATATGCATCAGGATTTGTTGATAAGAATGTAGTTTTAGCGTCATCAGGTGATGCTGCTATAATAGTTGATTCTAACATAGAACCACTATTGTTTTCTTTATAAAAAATAGTGTGTAGGAATGCCATTGTTAAGAGTTAGCGAAAGAGTGAGCAGGAAGTCCATCTTCAAAGATTAATTCAATAATCTTCTGAAGTCTATTCCTAGTTGAGAGTGATGCTTTACCACATAACGGAACTGTAACCACTCCATGAGATTTACGATATAATTGATAATTACCAACTGGAATATTGCCATTAGCAATATTTTCTGCATCATCTTTATGTAGTCTTATGACTCTTCCTATCGTTTGTGCCATTTCGATAACAGGTAGATTTCTCAATAGTATTGTATGAGTTAATCCTGGAACATTGATGCCTTCAGATAATATAGAGTAATGAAATACAACAAACTTTTTGTTGTCATCACGACCCCACTCTGTTAGAGTATTAAAGAATACATCACGACCAACTTTTTTGTCATTGACATATGCACCATGCTTTGATGTAATATGTAATACATCATAACCTAATTGTTTTAGGACATCTAAAAGATTAGTTTGTGATAGCATTCTCCATAATATTCTAGTATTAGGAGCAGCAACTAAAACTTTAGCACTTTGCTCTTCTGTTAAATCGTCAAGTATTTCTAATACCATTTCACGATCAACATCATGTGCATTTCTCTTAGTTCTTACATGATCTGTTTCATGAACTACTAGTTTTGGTGGTATAATACTACCATTCTCAATTAATTCTGGTGCTGGTACACTAATTAATGTATTACCAAATACATCGGTGTTATTCATACCACGACCATTAACTTCTCTAGTATATTTTGGTGTAGCAGTAAAGAAATAACTGTTAGTTGCATTGGTAGCAGTAGCAGCAACTCCAACAAAATGATTTTTTTGAGTTGCGTTATGTGCTTCATCACAATACATGATATCAACATCTATCATAGCATCATCTAGTCTGCCTAGTGAGTGATATGTAGAAAATATGATTTGATGTTGTAATTGAAATTGTCTATCAACTATCCACTCATGAATGTAACGAGGTTTAGTAGATGAATCGAAAGATGTCTCTCCACTATGTACATGCAATATGTTTAAGTTGTCGTTGAGAACTATGTTATCATTGTCTTGAGTATACTCTAGAAACTCAGAACATAATTGATTTGCTAGTAGTAAACGAGGTGCAACAATAACAACAGTTAATGGAGCAGCAGCAGTTTCTAATCTTTGCACTAGATCTTCCAACATGATGATAGTCTTACCACCACCAGTAGGAACATACACACAACCCTTATCGAACTGTTTTAGTTTGTCAAGTGTTCGTTCTTGATGAGGTCTTAGTGTAATCAATGATTTAATGATGTTTCGTATATTCTAATTATAGTGTATAATTATTGCCAATATGCAGGTCTGTAGTCACTTTCCTGACTGTCCACTACATCTTCTCTCGCTATTGGATGTATATGTTGATTATTATACCATATTTCATCCTTCTCTTCAAGTGTGGTATCTGTTCTCATATTACCTCCAATACATATGAAACATCATACCATGATAACCACTATTATATTTTTTACCGCTTCCTTTCATTTGTAAATGGAATAGTTTGAAATTGTCACTAGTTCTAAACTCTAGTGTAGTATTATTTATTTTCCATGAACCATTTTCTATTAGTGATACTAGAGAATCAACATTTATGATATCAACATTATTTGTTATCTTATTTCTCCATACTATACGATTAACACTATCACCATTAAATCCTCGTCTTACAATAATATCAAATATCTCTAGTTTGTAAGAGTTCATGAATAATAAGAAACTATCAATAATATCATTGGATATATTATCTCTATAAACTCTATTCTGTCGTATCTCAGCATCACTAAGTGATAAGTTTTGATGGATACTCTCAACAATAGATATTAATTCCTTATTAGGATATCCAAAGAACATATTGATAAAAGATTCGCAATTACTATCTCTAAGATCAAAATGATCTATAAACTTCTTACTTGATAATAATGCTACTTGAGTATGGTTCTTAGATACATTCTTTACTGAATATTTGTTAGTTCCTTCATTGTCATATACATCTACCTTAGTTTGTGGACGACCATCAGTTTGATGATCTCCACCATATCGTTCATTTAAAAGATCAACACAAATCTCTTCATATTTGTGTCCATCACTTTTTGCTTTTTTCCCTGCTAGTATTGAGTTCATTACCATGTTTTGTTATGTGTGTTTACATCACCTTCAACATGATTATGGTCTATCTCATCTATATGAGCATGCTCTATGTTGAAATGCTCTAGTGCATTAGCAA
>TARA_B100001093_G_scaffold518696_2_pt1 | contig 42285 bp, 31 predicted proteins | sample TARA_B100001093 | Tara Oceans TARA_B100001093 (sample SAMEA2623116) | marine metagenome | biome: marine biome (ENVO:00000447); feature: surface water layer (ENVO:00002042); material: "saline water (ENVO:00002010), including plankton (ENVO:xxxxxxxx)" | depth 5 m | reverse complement strand
TGGTGTGGTGGTGTGGGTTGTGTGATAAAGTGGTGTGTTGTGAGAACCTATGGTGGTAGTGGGTTGTATGTTTTATTATACAAACATATACATACATATATTTATATATACACATATATACACATATATATAGAGAGAGAGAGAGAGGTAAGCTAAATTAATTTCGATACATGCAAGTATAATAAAATTAAAAATGAAAAATGAAATATTATTTAGTGTATTTAAAATTTAGTGTATTTAAAATTTAGTGTATTTATAATTTTATTTATTTATAATTTAGTTAATTTAAAATTAAAATTTCCAATCATTGCATTTACTTTTTTTTGATTTCTTTTTTTTTGTTTGTTTGTTTTGTTTGTTTGGTTTTGCTTTTTGCTCCTTAATTTTTTTTGTTTTTTTTGGCTGTTTTTTATTTTTATTTTTCAGTGTTCTTGCTTTTCTTTTTTTAGTATTTTTTTTATTTGATTTATCAACATCATTAATTGTATGTGTGCAATATGCATGTGGTGTGTGTTTACCTGCTGTAGATGGTGCTTCGAAATCAATTGAGTCCTCTTCCGATACCATACCATCATTTATGAAGTTTGCATCTGTTAAGTTGGTTTGTTTGTTTGACTTATCTTTTGTTTGACGAGTGGGTTTGAGTTGCTTTGAGTGCTGGTGAAGTTTAGTTGACGTTTTAGTTGACGTTTTAGACACTAGCGGTGATGGGGTGTTGTTCTTTGTGTAGGCATCATCAAATAAAAATATATTTGATGCGTCGTTGTTTGATTCTTGTGACTCAGTTGGGTTTTGAAGTATTGTGTATTGCTGTTGGTTTTCATGTAAGCTTTTTATAGAATCAACGACCGTGTAATTTTTTTGTTTAGGCATATTAGAAGTTAAAAAAAAGGATTGTGTTGGGCCGCCATATGCTTTTAGAATCAATTTGTTGTTTGATGGATTGGACTTGACAGACTGATATGTATACTGTTGTTGCTGCTGTTGTTGTTGCTGCTGTTGTTGTTGCTGCTGCTGTTGCTGCTGTTGCTGCTCCTCATATTGTTGTTGTTGTTTTAATAAGAAAGTGTAAGCATTATCCCCTCTTTTTTCTTTGAAAACGACTTCCTTAGCACATTCAAAAGAGCATGCCTTGCCTTTATAAGTGACTTTTGTAATATTTTTTTGACTAAGCTTGTTATTTTCATTGTTTGAAACAAATGTTGTTGAAAAGGAGGTTGGTATGTTAATGATCGTTGAAGGTAAAGCATCCTTGAGAAGATTTATGATTGATGTCGAACTTTGTAGAGCATCAAAAATATTTTCATAACCAAAAGAGAATCCTTCGATGTTGAGCGGGTGACCACACCACCAACAGTTATTAATCCGTGTACCACATATTTGTTTTTTATGAATTTTTGAGTTAAAGCTTTGTTCATGTGAATAAGTGATGTTTATGTTTGATGTGTTTGATGTGTTTGACATATCTGGCATATGTTTATTGAATAAATTTATGTGTAAATTTTTGTGTCTGATGATGATGGTCAAATGGTGGTCAAATGGTGATCAAAAACTGTTATTTATCTAGTCATTTTTTATTATTTTAATACGTATATGAATATTCATCTTGTTCATTAATCTGTGTCATCTGTGAAACTTCTGTAATAGATTTTGGATCACTTCTGTCCTCGTCCTCGTCATCCAAAACAATTTCATTTTCGTCATCGTCGTCATCGTCGTCTTCGTCGTCTTCGTCGTCTTCGCTTTCCCATTCAGGATTCGACAAATCATCCACCTCGTAGCTTTGATCATCGTTGATAGTATCAGCAGTGCTTTTTCTAGGTTGAGCATCGTGAAACACTTCAAAATCATCATGACCATCATTTTTCGTGTTATTGTTCATTTTTGATACACTATCATCTAATGTCGAAAATAATATCGATGACTGGGCAGCTGATTGAGCAAACTGGTTTACGTCTCCGGCATTGTCTAATGTCTTGTTGGAGATCATAGAGAAGACACTCATAGAGGGAGGTTGAAAATGTGACTGTGAACGTTTATGCTGAATACGTCGGTGAGACTGTTCACTTCGTGACATTACCGAACTCATTGTTGGTTCTTTTTTTCTACGATGCAATTTAAATTGCTGGTTTGAAATTTTTGTTTGTTTTGTTTGTTTTGGTTGTTTTGGTTGTTTTGTTTGAATGCATGACACAGAATCCTCAGGAGTTATATTTGTTTCAGTAACGTGAGGTATTGGAAGTGTTGATGAATAGCTTCGATTTGCAACGCTTGTTATGCCCCCCTTCGTACTTCGCAATCTATCAAGAGTAGCATTGAACTGATTCATTTGGCTATCAGTGACTGCAAAGGAACGGTTGTTAGGCTTGGGTAACGATATTTGACCTGTCTGTTTTGATTGGCCTCCTGTAATATCAGTTTTGCTATGTGAGATATGAGAGTGCGATACATTTAATGAAGAGTCTACTGGAGATAAATTGTGAGATGCTGTGGAATGCTTAGTACTGACATTCTTAGTACTAACTTGGGACGATAAATTTTTCCAAGTCCTTGTACTAGCACTTGATTCGAGTGCACTGGAATTAGATTCACCAAGATTAAAACAAGCTAATGCGTCGTAGTATATTTGGCCAATCAATTTTCTATTGCTAATGAAGTCCGTGTTCATCGAATATTTGCCTGATGCTATATATATATTCTTAGAAAGGCATTTAAAATACACCATCAAAAAGGAATGGGGATCGAGGTTTCGTTTTTGAAGAAGAGTCGCTGTTTGCGGCGCCATACAATTTAATTCGCGATCAACATCGTCGCGACTGAATTTTTGTAGCTGCACGATATTTGCCCTCATACTTGTTTGATCTTGATTCGAATACTCCCACAGCGATGCTGTAATCATATCATCCGCATGACGTTGTAATATTTGAATGAGCATCCGATCGATTTTTTGTCTCTCATTTTTTGAGAGATATGCCTTTGGTTTAGAGCTTGTAATTTTTCCTTGAGCAATGTAATGTGTTGACATTTATGTTTTTTTATGTTCAATATAGGCTACTTGACCGATTGAATGAGTGATCGATTGAATGAATGAACTTGATAGATCTTTTTTTGAAGTTTGTGAAATGTATCTGCATAATTTTTGAAAAAAAAAAGCACACACACATATAAACGCAATAAATATGAAAAATGACGAAAGGCATTTAAGAATTAATTTTTAAATTGATATATCCATGTTAATATAATTCCGACGATAATAAGACCACTTATGGCATATGCAGAGTACACAAGTACATCATTTTGAAATAATGAAAGGCAATCTCCAGTTGCTCCAACCAATGTTGCTGTATAATTTGATAGGTTATTGATCACACTTGATAAAGACAATGATGAGTCACTGAACCCGCTTGCAATGCCATATTTCACGAACTGAACCACGCTTGTTGGAATCATATTCGTGTTTGATTCTGCTGAATACACCCACTGATTGATCTGCAAAAGATGAGCATCGGCAAAGTCAGATACTCTTCCTTGAACAATATCCTGTAATGTGGCAAAGTAAAATGTTGAGTCGTCACGCATGAACAGTAGCGGTTGGCAGCGTGCAAACACATTTTCAGAGACTTGATTTGTCACTTGCGTATAAATGTCGCCGGCATTAACATCCAACGGTAGATATGGAATTGAAATATCTGTGTTCATGCCTTGGCCATTTAACAGGGTCGAAAGTCCGAGTATACTTGTCAGATATGACATCTTCTCAGCTGAAGTAGACAGCATCAATATCCATGTAAATATTCGATTAATAAAGTAATAAAGCGCTTGAGCCTCGTCTTCTGTTTGAACTTCAGCGATTTCTTTATAGGTTTGGTTTTCTAAAGCCACGTAATAGTGTGGTGACTGGTCTGTCAGTGTGTAAGATTCTCCACCAGCATCTGTATCGAAAAAGCACTGCGCCATGGAGGGTATCTGGAGTGTTTCGAATTTGCCTATTGAGTCATCATTACCATAGCAATTTGAACCACTCACGCTACAATTTACTTCAAATGTTGCGGTGAAAGATGTCGTGGAAGACCCACAAACTTTGATGTTATCCGAAATATCCGAACTATCTGAACTAGATGAATCAGTATCGTAGGCCGGATAGGTCATATCAAAGCCTGATTGACTGATGAGATTTGGTTGAAAGACGCCTGGTGAGCAATTACTTGAAGTTGAATATTGATCACCAACGCCATCAGAAGTAAATGCGGATGGTATTCGAACCACATAATAGGCCCGCTGCGTTGTATCGTCACAGCATTCTATATTATTTTGATCCTCGTCGCAAAGCGCCGGTCCATAGGTGCAGGTCTGATTACTGTCGTTCCATGTACACGGTGATTCACAATTCGTTTCGGTACATGAAGAGCAGTCACCACTAGAAGGTGTACATCCTGTGATACATCCCAATGTATCATCCCACATACAGTATCCATCATCTGTAAAACATTCTTCTTCTGAACACGCTTCACAATTGCTAGTTTTACAAATTTGATCTGAGTCCATGCAGCGCCCAGGAAAACAGTCCATATTATCTTTGCCGAAATTTGCATCATCGCCACACGTAATAGCATCTGTTTCTGTAATCCAAACGCCTCCAGCCTGATAACATACATACGGGTTATAACAATTATATAGTGTACTACCACCACACCATCGAATATTAGCACTATCAGAGTAAAAGGATTCACACGCTCCTATGGGATTAAGAGGTCCTGCGTTTTTCACAGCATCATACTTGTATAAATCAATGTTATCGATGTTGCCTCTAGTATCGCTTTCACTAAGATCTTGATTATAGGAGTCTTTTAAGTTACTTTGTTGATAGGTATATGAGCCATTTCTGATCTCACCCGTCCATGGTAAAATGGAAGGATGCGTGCTAAAACCACTTGCTGCAGCGCAGAGTTGGTCTCCAGCTGAGGCTCCAACGGTTGTGTCTGATCCAAGACTTGTTGTCGATTTGTATTTTCCGCTTAATGTCATGGATGTCATTCCAAAATTGGTTCCAAATCGTGTTATACTTGAAGTGCTGTTTATATTGTCAGATCCATCTGTATAGCCGTACGTTTGGCAGGCAAGACCAGCTTTTAAATCGCCGTTATCAGAAACACCAAATCGGTACGCAGTCGTATTTTCATAATCATAGCTATCTTGAAGATCACTGCCAGTAAATGCTTCTTCCAAGAACACCCCCATATCTGTAAAAAATTCACCAGAATTCGCGACTTCTGTCAAATATCCTACCGAATTACTACCACCATAACTGCAGTCTGATAAATAAGTAGATCCAGTATTTGTTGGAAATGTACCATTCAAAGTGACTCTTGCTTGATTATTTCCCCCTTCATACATTTTATTATATTTCGTAAACCTTGATTCACTCGATGAAGACCACCCGTCACTTCCTTCTTTAGAATCCGAACCTGGCCACCAACTATCACCAGTCATCATCTGTGAATCGCCACTGTTATTTGTTTGTTCACCAAACGTTCCACCTACTGTAGAATTAATTTCAGTTGTAGTACCATCGTTTCTTAAAAATGTGGTTGGTTCCGTCACTTCAGTAAATCCATAATCAAATAAACAAGACGTGGACCCGTAAGGCATGACAGCAAAAAAGTCTTGTTCTGGTGACGCATCTCCTGCTTCATTTGTTTTGTTAAGAAGAAATGCGCCATATTCTTCTGCAACATCAGCATAATATTCAACTTGATCTGCATACGAATTGTTTGTGGTAGTGGACCAATATCCATCATTGTTATATGGTCTACGACACACAACCCTGTGATGCATGGAGTTTGACGTCCATATTTTTGACATCCCTGTTGGGCAGTCCATCGTAATTGGGTCTTGTCTGGCAAATAAGGTCGTTTGCAAAGTATCAACATTTTCGTCATAGTAACATAATTTTTGGCTCACGTTAACTGCTCCCCAAGTCGAGTTCACCAAATTTTTCTTGCGTGGTCTCGAGCTTTTATTATTTTTTGTGTATTTTGTCTTTTTTGATTTTGTGTGGAGCTTGATGTTTTTCACCAGAAGTGAGGATGATGATGGACAAGATGCACCATCAGACGACGCTACAGTGTTGATGGCATACAATAACACATCGGATTCGGACATATAATAAGGCACAAGAGGGAGCATATAATCCGCAATCTCTTGACTACATGGAGGCTCATAGGCAGCTGGATCAGTTCCTTGAAATGCTGGGTCAATAAAACAAAGATAATCATCGTCAAGATCTCTTTCCGACCCGACCACCGTCATGTGGAGTTTAATGAAATCATATAAAGCATCATATAATTTCTTTATGAGTTGTGTGTCTGAATTAAGCACCGTCTTTCTTTGTTTCAAATAATTTTGTATGTTATATCCAGCATTATTGGCCAATGATGAGGTCGCGGAAAATCCACAAATTGCTCGGACTGCTTGTATTCTCAAATAGCTAGCATCTTGATTAGTTGTGTCATTCTCAAGCGGAGCATACATTAACAATGGTATTTGCACATTTGAGAGCGGAGTATGGTTATCTATTTGAATACCGCAACTAAAATGATCGACACATGAGCATCCATACGACGTGTCCCACCAGTCATTTGATGTGCATTGAGAATTATTATTACAGGCTGTACGATTTACTTTGCTATTAATACCAATTCCGACACACGCACCCGCAATTATTAGGCTCCCAATTGTATTCCACACAAGGCGTAAATCAATATAACCTCCCTTGAGACTTGATTTACTGGAACTGGATGATCCTGAGCTTTTTGGAATAAATTTTAAGATGACCAAAGCAATAGCTGCCACTAAAATAATAAGCAAAAACAACATATTAAATCCTTCGACTGTTGCTGATGCTGACTGTTCAACAGTTGTATCGACCGACGTTGCTATGTCATCGTAAGAAGTTGACGTGCCGACTTGAGATCCAGTCAAAGAGAGAGAACTCAGGTTTGAAATATTTATATCACCATCCATGACAAAAGTACAATCCGTTATTTCTTGATCTGACGAGGCACTGTTAATTTCTTCCATGTTTGTTATGCTACTTGTTGTTACTGTGGTTGAAATTGCTGAGCTTGTAACTGAGCTATTGTAAGCGCTAGCTAGCCCAACGCCAAGAAAACCAGTTTCACTTGTAGCTGACTGCATCAACGATGTAGCTACATCGGTCGCTAGGTTGACCTGGTTTGATACGCTTCCAATTTGACTCACCTCGTTCATCATGGTACAACCACTTGTTATATTAAGGTCGCCAGTCCCGACAATTGTGCATCCACTCAAGCTCTGAAACGCATCACAAGATTGGTCCGCCGTCTGATTTACTTCAGTCGTGCTGCTGATGTTTGACGATACATCCGTCAAGATTTCGCTAAGGTTGGTTGAAAACGACAGACCCATTTTTTCTCCTAATTTTTAAAATAAATTACTTTTTACTTTGTTTCTTTTTAAAACGAATCTTTGCACGAACTTAACTTAATTTATTAATCAATTTAATATTAATTAATCTGATAGGTGTACCTTTACTTATGGGTTATAGTGTTTTTTTTTTAATGAACACAAATTTTAAACTTTGGCTTTAACAAATGTAAAATAATTAAATAATTAAATAATTAGTTAATTAGTTGTGTAGTTGTGTATACAATATTCAAAAACACATTTTTCTCTAAAATTAAATAAATAAAAAAAAAAGGATAAAATAATTTATTAATTAGTGGTGCATTCTATAAATCGATATAATAAATAATAAATACTTTAGTTATAAGTACTTATTCCGTATACTATTACTCAATTCTTTTACGTTTTTACGTATTATTGAAAACCAGTTTTTATTTGTTTGTGAGTCCTTTGGTGGCATATTCGTTTGCTTTTGCATAACATTGGACTTGTTGTTAGACAGAGAACAGCCTAAACTAAGTGATGACGTATACAGAAAGTAAGATACAGTAATTGTCATTGCCTGCTCACCTTGTTGGTTGAGGTTTTTTTTTTGAGTTTTATAAATTCATATATTAAATTCATATATAATTATATTAAATCCATCTTTGTCTCCAATCATGTTGCTTTAGAACCTAAATAATTTATCTGTATCGCCGACGGCGGCTACTTCTACGACGACTTCGACGACTCCTACGACGACCAGCACTCAGATTACGTTTTGGAGCACTTTGTTTGCGTTGTTTGAGTTTCAATCGATATCTCTTTGCGGATGCTCTCCGTTTTTTGCGTTGTGACGATGAACGACCAGATCGGATGTACCGTTTTCCAGCACCATCTTTTCTATATTCTTCACCATTGTAAGTAAATCTAGCAGCATTATTTTCTCGTGCTTGTCTTATTGCTGCCCTCCACTGTTTTAGTGATCCCATGTTAAGTCGCTTATAAGATCTTGGACGCTGACTGCAATAAACACCGGGTCCAACAGGGAGCTTTTTAAGTCGTTTCTTTTTACGTGTTGTTGACAGCTTTGATGGATAGTCTTGCGGGCATTTGAGATTTGGTCCTTGAAAAAATTTTTTTGGGTACTTCTTGTATGATCGCTTTTGTTTTTGGCTCATTTTTTGAAATTATATTATTTAAAATCAATGCAGGTATACAGTTACAGTTTGTATTGAGTGTTTTTTTATATAAAAAAGAAAAATATTATTTTGTTCTATAATAATGTTTTTTATTTTTTAATTATTTTAAATTATTCTTTATTCGTATTTACCTTTTATTATTCTTAATTACTTTTTAATTATTCTTAAATAATATCTGATAATTTTAATTAATTTTAAATTAATTTTAAATTATTCATTCAAATGGTAAGGGCGATAAAGGTTTTTCACCGGAAATGACGTCACGCATGGCGGTTGCTGATTTTGGTGCTTCTGTTCTGGAGCGTTTCATTTGAGGAGGTCCTTCACTAATGCCGTTATGCCCAGTGTCTAGATTATTTTGGACTGAGGTTGATGAGCTTGATGCTTCGCCTTCTTCTGCTTTTTCTTCTTGAACAAGCTCAAACCCTTCACCAAAAGGAAATTGGTCTTCTTCCTCTTGCTCTTCTTCCTGTGGTGTGTGATCTTTCATCATTGCAGAAGGAAATACCAAGAGCTTTACACCGCCATGGGTACAACCAAACTGCTTGCTTCCCGTATATAAATACACGTGCTCAATAAGTGGAATGTGAAAACTACCAGGCTGCAAATCAAGGAGTGTGCCTTTTTTGTATTTTGTGATGTTGTTGTCTGTCTTTTCACACACAACATAGATGGTCGTGGTTGATTTTGAAACCTTCAGTCTTAGCAAGAATCTTCCAGGGACTTTTTTGTCAGGCTCAAGAGAGGCTCTGTGCAGAAACTTTATTTCAGTGTCATTCAAAGGCCTACCATAGAACGATTCATCACTCTTGAGTTTCTCTCTAACAAATGCGTCATACGCTTGAAAGTACGCTATTTCTTCTGCGTGTTCTGCCGTGTTGAGAGACAGCTCTAAATTGACAAACCCTTTCAAATCGACTGGTTTGTTCTTGCCACAGTGAAGTTCGAACGGTTGTTTGCACATTTTGTTGAACAACACTTGTGGCTTTTTACCCCTACCGTTAGTACTGTAGTCTCTAAAGTAAGACGTTTTGCCGCCTGTATTTTCGTTCTCTTTTGGTGGAGCAAAAGCAAACTGCTTGCCTTCTAGGCACTTATGAGCTTCTTGGAGAGTATGAACAACCATTGTACGGGTGTGAATGTAAACTGTGCTATATAAATTCTTGGAACGTTGACCTACTTTTTTTTTTTAGCTACAAATTATTGAAACCAAAAAAAAGACTCTCAAAAAAGTAGAACGCAATAAAAAAAATGCACAGAGACTTATCCTCTTCATTAACGACATCAACCCCAATAACCTCATCATCCTCTTCATTAACGACATCAACCCCAATAACCTCATCATCCTCTTCATTAACGACATCAACCTCAATAACCTCATCATCCTCTTTATTAACGACATCAACCTTATCACCATCACCTTCGAAAACAATTTCACAGCTTCATCTTTCACACATGGAAAAATTAAAAAAAGACAATGCAATATCAATTGAAAAATTAAAAAAGAAAATAAAAAATAAAGAAAAGGAAATCAATGAACTTCCCATTGGTAGGCATGTTATTCATTTGAAACATACGATGCAGATTGAATGTCGGTATCTTCGCAATCAATTAATGCAAATGCAAAGTAATGAAAAAATTTATGACTCATATGATGTTGTCAACAAAATCAAACAACATATCAATTCTTCAATCAAAAATGTTGATTTAACGGCTGATACAACGACTGATACAACATCTGATACAACGGCTGATGCAACGGCTGAAGTAGCGACTGATACAGCAATTGAACCAGAAACTGATGCAACGATTGAAGTAGCTGATGATGCTGTATTTAAAGCTTCAAACAAACAAACAAACAAACGTAAAATTGGTACATGTGGCAGTAAAGCCAACACGACCTGTAATATGCAGAACTCCAAGATGACAAAACTGCAATTAGCATCAATAAGACCTCAGCGAAAGCGACGCAGGGGCTATTTACGTGTTACACAACAAGATGATCATTCGCAAACGTGCTTAGAAATTCTACAGACGAATTTGTTTAATAACAAGGTACCTGCTCTAATAAACAGCACAACCACATGCACAAAGTGTAATGGCAATCTTTTGCTAAATAGTACATCTAAACTACTTGTATGCCAATCCTGTCATCGGGAAGAATCGTCAAATCACATGTTCAAAGTTGAAACTACGAACACCAGCAGTGGGTATAAGCGCGAGTCATACTTCAAAGAACTGCTCCGAGCAGAACAGGGTACGCTATGCCCAGTCAGTAAAACAAACCTCGATAAAATTAAAAACTACTTATTTAAAAGGAATGAAAGCATAAATGTAATTACGGTTGACAAAGCCTGCAAATCGAAAGAACTGAAGCTCAATAAGATTGCAAAGTTTCGCTCAGGCATTGTACATTATTTAACTGGAAAAAGATCTCCGCTGAACTATACGCCGCGCCAATTACATCAAATGATTGAAGTTTTTCATCCCATAAATCTTGCATTTGAAAGATTAAAAAATACAAGAATTATAAAATCAAGAATGAATTTTCCGTACACGCTCGTTCATTTCAATATCTTACGATTAATGCCATGGTGCAAACCTGTACAGTTAAAATGTTTTCGGCTTCCTGACACTAAACCTTTACAGGAACAAACACAAATCTGGAATGCATGTCTCGATGATTGCATGCAACGAGGCATCATAATATTAAAAAAACAAATAAATCAATGAAACATATATTCATATATTTATGTTAATTTATAATTTGTGGTACAAGTTTTTTGAAATCAAATTTGTTAAAAGCAATTTGTATTTTTTTTTTGTGTATGTATTAAAAAAGCGTATAAACACACAACAACAACATGTCTTCCGCATTGAACAAAATGTGTCAAAACTCATCCTCCTGTGAGGAGAGTCTGAACAATGCGTATGTAAACCAACAACAAGCGAATTTCGTTTCATCAAATAGTGGGTGCCTGTCCGATGCATCGTCGTTGATGCAATGCAGTTCAAGTACACCAGCTGTTGTTTTGAGTACTAATTTGAATCTTGTTTCCGATCGCAGTACCATAGCCGATAGAGGGTCACAAATTGGAGTAGGAGTAGGAGTCCACAATACTGCATCAAGTCATCAAATATCATGAAAATGACATTTCTGATAATTGTGATAACTCCAATAACGTGTTCTCAAATTTATTGTCAATTTCATTGTTGATTCTATAGTTAATTCCATATCCAATTTCATTGTCAATTTCATTGTTAATTGCATTGCCAATTTCGTTGTCGAGTTCATTGTCAATTGCATTGTTCTGTAATTGATTTTGTTCATAGTCCTCCCAAAACTTGATAATTCGCTCATGCATGCTACCTTTTAACCTTTTTTTATATTGCTTCAACGTTTTCGGAAAACAATGCGGGTACAGTTTCTTCATTTTTTTGAAAATTTTTTTTCCACGTTTCTTACCATACACTCCATTCATCACAATTTCTTTGAAAATAATATTCTCTTGCTCGGTCAAGTACGCGTCAAGCGTCATATGTTGTGGTGGTTCTGGAAGATGGGTAATGAAAGGATTATAAGCGTTCAAGACGTCAACGTTCTTATTGGCTATATCCAATCTTTGCAAAATAGCAGCGTCAGGATCCTTTGCTCGTCGAACTGCTGAATCAAAAAACAGCGGATACTCTTTTAAATAGTATTCTTTGGATACCATGGCGAGACCAAGACTACAGTTGTTGAATGTTTGATCGATTGCTTCGATATCATTTGGCAAGTGCTCGACTCCAAAGAGTTCAACAATTTGCCCGTCGCATAAAGGTTTGGTAATACGTTGAATTGCTTTCCTATTGTTTTCTGTAAAAATACTCTTGCAACGGGTACTGTAACATCTTTGCTGCACTCCTCGAGGCGTAATGGAAAACCAGACGTGTTCCGTTTCATGTCTGTCACCTTTGATACAGCAGAAATTTGAAGCAAACCCAGTGACATTAATATATATTTTAGTCTGCTCTCGGTTCACATAAACAGGGGGTCTGTGAAGGTCAATTTGGATATCACTGTAATTTTCATCAAACCCTCTTAAAATAGAGGTCAACATCAGTAAACGTTTCTTTGGAACTTGCTTGTTAAATGATTGGTTTTGGCGCTGTGTCCCTTTCGATGCAAGTAGTTCTTTGCCAATTTGGTAGTCGCGCTGTGTGATGGAATGATTGTTTTTGGCACGAATTTGATGTCGCTTTGATGTGGCCTTGGATGGTGCAATGTATTGAGGCGTTGCAAAATTCGTGTTGAGAGATTGCACTATTTTCGAATCGGCATGATTATTCTTCAGTTCTGTGAATGTCGGTAAAGCGTAATGCTTGTGCTCGTTTAACGTCATATAAACGACTGTATTACCAGGAACCATTCTGAGTGAAGTTTTTCGAAGCATTTCTTTGAAATCATTTTTTGATCGAGGATAACTCAGACGAGACAAAGCATCTTTGTAGTGCCATGTCCAGCTGACATCAAGCTCCATCGACTTATCATAAGCCCTTTTTCGTTGTGCTTCTGCTTCTTGTTTATGAGGCTTTTGTTGAATGATAGCTTTGTTGTCGTTGTCGAGTGCTTCATATACACTAGCTGACACAGGACTAAACTCATCGTCAGACATTTGAGAACGTTCATCAAAGCGTTCATCAAGGCGTTCATCAGAGCTTTCATCAGCGTGTTCGACTGCATCTTCATCCGAATCATCGCCACCATTTGTAATTCGACACGTCCCAAGCACTGAATACATCTTGTTGAGAAACTTCTTCTTTCCATTACACAGCCAACAACCCTTTTTGGTTGGTGAGTCAGGCTGAACTTGTTGTTCTGTAGAAAGGGTTAACGAATCAAATCCATTTTTTCGCTTTGTTTGGGTAAGTAATCGTGTTCCTTTACGCCTTGCCGTTGTCAATTTTTTCAACTCTCGATCATGTTTGCATTTTTGGCACGCTATTGCTTTTGAGGTTCCTACCACTCTTAAGCCTTTACCTTTTCCATACACGCTTAAATCAATCATGTCATAAAAAAAGGATTCCGGCAAATTAAATTGACAGGAGGCTGATCGAGACCATGATGAAAGATGTTCAATCAAGTTAATTGAAAGTTGCTTGGCTTGCAACACGTTGACGACCAGATTCGATCGCACATGAAACCCAAAGGATTTTTTTGTTCGAACAAATGGTGCACCTTCTTTCAGCAATTTTTGATTGATAGATTTTGTACAGCCGCCTGCATAGACAAAAGAATCTGTAAACCCTGGTTTCCGGTTCCATTGAGCTTCGCACTTGTGACACTGCATGATTCGTTGTGTTGAGTGTTTAAATAGTTCTGCATTACAGTAGGGGCAGACTATATGTTTACTAAGAAACGGAAGAAAGCCATACTGACTTTGTCCAATGGTTGTGGTGACTGTCAGTTCAAGACCTTTACTGTCGTTCAACACAAGGTGCAAGAATTTTAGTACCTCTTCAGTAAATATTTTGATGAAAAATTCATCAATAAAAAATGCTTTGCCTTGGGAGGATCCTGATTTGTATAATTTCATTGCAATATCTGAATTTGTAGGTTTATCCCAGAGCTTTGAATCGATATCTAGAAAATATTTAAATTGGGTTGGATCGTACACTTCGCTGAGCGAAAGCTTTTTTTTGTTTCTGAGGTCTTGAGCAAGCGCATCATGGTATTCTGTAAGTTTTATGCGGTGGTCATTGATCACTAAAAAAAATGCACCTCCGGCCATATCGTTATAAATTCGATCTGACTGCTGTACGTTGTCCTGGACATAAGAACCATGACGAGTGGTTTTATCTATCACCGACCTCACTAAACGATTGATGGTGCGCGACATTCTTTCGTACTTTTCTTCTGTTTATTTTTTGTTATGTCTTTTATTTGATACACTTTTACTTCCACACTTTCAAGTTTTGTTTAGACCAAAGTCTTTTTAACTTGGTTGATGTAACCCCGAGCTTGCGTATTGGACCCATATTTTACAACTGCTTCATTACTATTCATTGCATGTGGTGTGAGTCCACTCATTGCAAGGTTGTTTGGAACAAGTATTTCATCAAGCCCCATATACTTACGACTGTCTTTTCCAATTAAATTAATAATGCAAGTTAGTGGGTCTTCTTGTTCTTCTTTTTCTTGATGAGCAAATTCAATAAGTCTTTCTTTGTCGTCACGATGGTTTGGCTTATTTAGGTTATGCCCATTAAAAAAATGTAAGGGAATTGTATAGGGAACAACGAACTGATTTAAAAAATAGGAAGTGACAAGCAAATTTAAAAGGTTGGCGGGAATACTATCACATTTAAATTTAAAATTGGGATGCTTTTGTAGTCTGGAAAATGTCACACCATCAAATAGCAACATTTGTGTTGCGCAACATAAGTTTGGAGTTGCAATATTGTGAATTGATCGTTTATAATATGTTGATGGCCATTTATTATTGTGATTCAAAATTCTTAACGTAGAAAATAAATTCGGATGCGCACTTGAAAAAACCATTTGAGTATCATTATTTTGTTTATTTGTATATTGATGCTTTTTGAAAATGAGATCAATTATCATTTCATCAAACCCCTTAACAAAATTAATACAATCACAATTAACTAAAAGAATGGCCTTTTCATTTTGATAGGATGATTGAACTGCTATTATAAAATCAAAAAAGGAGCATGAATTAATATTTATTGTGCTTATGTCTGTGAATATACTATGATCTTGTAACATGTAATTTAAATGTTTTTTGACACCAACTTGAGATGTATTATCATTTACAACTATAAAATGGAGCCGCAAAGGCGATGTAGCTAAATACAGGCTATTTTTAATGAATTCTGCAACTAAATATCCATTTGACTTAGAATTTTTAATTCCAATTAATATAGATGCTGTGTTACCGTTTTGAAGGGCGGCTCTGGATCGATTGCTAAAAATCATTTTATTTTTTTTTAAATTTTGATATCGAATGATAGCTAATATTGTTAATATTACAACAACAACAAAAATAAAGAAATATAAAATGTGCTTTTTCATAATTATTAGTGTAAATTTTAAAAAAAAGTTCTGTTTTAATGGTTAGTATTCTGTGGTGTTTTTTTTTTGAAAACAAAAATACATTATTTTATCATATCAAAAAAAGTTATTGATATAATTATAAACTTATAATTTATTAAATATACAAATGAAAAAGAAAACAAATTATGAAAAAATAACAAGTAATTATACTGATTATTTAATTAAAAAACAAAGCAATTTAAACAACCCAAAAACAAGAAAAATAAAATGTGGGAGTATCGAAAATAATATCGATACATCTAATATAAATCATATCGATACATCTAATATAAATAATAGTCAACACAAAAAATCGGATTACATTATTTTAAAATCAAATCACTTACGCTATGTAAGAGATATCATATTAGAAAAACAAGACTACAAATGTGCTGTGTGTCATGTTACTTTTCCTGATCACATGAGTAAGTCTTCTCTGTGCGCTGACCAACTGAGTGCACCCAAGCCTGTGCAAAGAACACAAAAAAAACAAAAGCTTGCGGTGGCCTGTCTCGATCATCACCATAAACGAAGAAAGCTAGATGAAATCAACCCTCTAACCGGGGCCGGATTTGTCCGAGGTGTATTATGTTCGGCGTGTAACATTTGTGAAGGAAAGATAAGTAGATGTGTTGCTCGATATAAAGGGTGTAATACGGATCTGCCAACACTGTTGAGACAAATTGCAAATTATCTTGACGAAGGGCATTATCCAATAGTGCACCCGCGAGAAGCACCTGCAGAACCAAATGTCAGCAAAAGACAGTACAATCTGTTGAAAAAGAAAATAGATAAACACAACGATATCAATTGTGCTTCGCCTACACACGTTCAGCGAGCTAAATTTATTACTTTACCACGTTATCCAAGACGTAAAAAACTCACAAAAGCTTTGAAACTATTGTTTGAACGCTTTCATATATCACCGTATTTGAAAAAAATTACAGAATGAGCTGCCTTGTATCATCCAAAACATCACAGTACATAGGTTTGATGTTGCCACCACCACGACCGTCGTTGCAGATTGAAAGCGCACCTTGTGACACACCAAAGGTGAGGCAACCAGTACAAGACATTTTGAATCGATGCTTTTGTAAAAATGATATATATACCATTATAAAAGCTAGGCAAAACAAAGCAGACTTGCTTCAAAAAGAAGTTACAGCATATAACTTGAAGCTTCAACTTGGTGTTATTCCAAGAACATCAGTAAATGAAAAAAGACTTGACAGTCTTTGTATATCTCATGTTCAAGCCTTGTTTGACCTTACTGATAGCACATGTGCTCGTGATTACTTCGTGAAGCATATTGAACCAACACACCAACACCGCCAACAAAAAAAACACCACCACCAACAACCTCACAAAAGACAATACAGAAAAAGACAAAAATAACAATAAACAGAAAGCAACGTATATTAATATAAATATAAATATTAATATTATATAAAAAGTAAATCTTATGATCTTATGTGTAAGTAAATCTTATGTGTAAGTAAATCTTATGTGTAAGTATATGTAATATCTTTTTTACAAATTTTATGTCATAAGCATAGGTAACAAAGACGATATTAATGATCCACCTCCTCCTGCTCCTGTACCACCAAATAAATTTCCCATTGATCCACCCATTGATGCACCAATTCCATTATTATTATTTCTGGTTGTTTGAGTGGGCGGTTGCATTTCAGCATCTGATTCGTCGTCTGAGTCACCGAAATCATCAAAATTCATCTTAGCTTTATGAGCAGGATATGAATTTGATTTATCACCTTTTGAAGTTGAATAGTTTTGGCTTGCACTTCCCGTTGAAAAATGGGATCGTGATTGCGAGAATGCAAACGCAGATGATACTAAAGCAATAGTCAATTCGAGAAAAGGATTCATAGAGATACCCTTTCGAAAGACTCGTCGATATATTTTCAACAATATAGGACGAAAGCGTTTCTGTTCACTTGAGATCGAATTTGACCACCCTTCTAATGAAGCCAATTGCAGTTTAGATGCACCAAACTCAATGCCCATAGTGACAAACCCAAGCCCTGTTTCGAGCAGCCCAAGATTACTATTAATGTCTAGTATGGATTTGATTCGTTCACTTTCGAATACAATAGAAGGAAGGCTATCGTCCATGGTATACTTATGACTCATTTCATTCACTAATTCAGGATGAAGAGCCAATAAGCTTCTTAGTTCATAAAGAGCCGATCTTTTTTGATGGAGTGAGCCTGTACCATATTTATTTTGATACTCTTCGTATGACTGATTTCTCTCACCACCACCACCACCACCAGCACCATCACCACTCTTATCATAACTTTCATTTTGGCGACTACCACTACCATAATTATTTTGGTTTGCTTGTTTGCCCATATTGTCAAATAAATTTTGCTCATTTACAAAATCCTTATGAACATGTGATGAATGATGAGGTACATTATTTGTTGCATTACGAGTATGGGAAGTGTCATGTTCTTTTATATAATTCGATTGTTGATCGTTTGATGAATACTGCCTGTTTGATTCGTTTGGAAAATTTCTTTTATCTTTTTGATTCGTATTGACTGTTGGTCGCATATGCATTGCGTCATGTTTAAATCTCTCGATATCAATCTTATCTCCAGAAGCAAGCAGTTCAAATAGATTTATCTCTGATACTGTTGGCATTTTAGCTTTGATCTAGTAGCTAGATTTTTTGTCAACCCAGTTTTTTATTGTTGATGTTTAAAAAAAAAATAAAATTAGTTTGATTCACACTACTTTTGCATTGAACTACATTTTGAACATATCTCGACCACATCTATTTGGCGTGCACACAGACAGGTTTGAGGTTAAAAGTAAAATATGCCTTCTAGATATGATAGGTTTGTCGATTCTCTTTCACCTTTGACAATCGATAGCATTCGACAACGGATTTTGAATAAATTGCCATACGAAGGTGTGGCAACAGTCTTAGGTGACACTCAATTCAATACAGCAGCTCAATCGATTCTAAATTATGTTAAAGCACTTAAGCTTGCCTCAAAAGAAGACGTTTATGCAACAATTAATAGAATGGTAAATACATCAGTTAATCAAATGGTAAACCAATATCTGACCAGTTTGTCAAATTCACAAGGTAAACAAATGGTTGCCAGTAATATTGCCACCACCACCTTACCACAAAACAGTACAGACGGTGTTGTATATAGTATGGACATAAGCGAGGCTCAGCAAACGAATAATTTAGAACAAAGTTATTTACAACAATTATGATAAACTACTATAGTAATAAATACGTTGTTGTAAAATTAGTGTGTTTTATAATTTATCTAATCTTCTTTTGTCTGAGGTTTGTCAATTGATGATGGTATGTCTTTCTGCGCATTTGCTTTGTCTTCCGTTTCGTTCTCTTTACTTGCTGTCTGTGAATTGTTTTTAGTGTCAGCTTTAGCAAAGCTGTTGATTGTGGATGGTTTTTGATGCATTCCATGACGCTGATGATTCTGTTGATGCTGTTGGTTCTGTTGCCTCCTCCCATCAAAAACTGTTTCAATGGTGTAGAGTCTTTTATGCAATACTGTTAATTGAGTGACTAGTTGTTTATATTTTTTGTACCCAAAGAAACAAGCAACCACAATAACACAACACACTAACAAAATGACGATCATTCTATTAATCACTTAATAAGTAGTAGATAAGTATTAGATAAGACTTAGTTAAGTATCTTTTTTTTTTAATGCTACAAGAATGTTTGGTAGTAAAGGTCAGTGGTGGGTTACTTTCAATATGTTACAATATAACGCACTAATATTGTATTGTTATTGCATCAAAGCCTATTCAAATGCTGGATGTTGGTGACAAGGTGGAGTATTGTTTTGTATAAGCCTGAGGTGATTCGATAGGTGAGTAACAGCGGGGCGATGAAGTAGCCAAACAAGGTGAATAACAGCGGGGCGATGAAGTAGCCGTTGGAGGTGAATAACATCGGGGCGATGAAGCAGTCGAACGAGGTGACATGTGTACTGCAGTTTTTCTAAAAATGACACCTTGATAAAGCTCAACAAAGTCCCATAAAAATGACTGACAATTGAAGTATATCTGCTGTTGGAAGTCACAAAAAAAGAAAGAATCAAGTATTTCGTAGTGGTTAGATAACAGGAGTTCAGGATCTACCAACGTTTCTGTATGCCATTTTCCTATGGAAGATATAAACAAATCGATTTTAGACTCGCTATTTTTGTGGTGCTTTATTTCAATCACCGTTTCACGAGTAATTGGATGCTGAAAAGTAATATGGCCATTGTTTTTTGCTAACAATCGTTTCACGCGGTGCTTATTAAAGGTCGTAACAGCAACAATGCCACCTGGCATAAGTAAGTGGTTACATATAGTTTCAAAATTTTTGTAAAAATAATGGGCTGAAAAATTCGCAACAATACTGGAAACAGTACTCTGGTTGAGATTACTACCACTAGTAAATTGACGAAACATTTCAGTGTCGAAAAGTGAATTGACTGCTTGAGGGTGCCGCAAATTACAGGTGAACGTGTCCAGTCTTATTTCATGACCATTCCTTCTTTTTAGTTCAGAAGGTATGCGTTTCCATCGTAAATGGGCTTCTTGAAGGGCAGTTTCATCAGAGTCAACACCAATTATTGATTGTATTTCGATTGGTAATGTTTTGGTGAGACGATTCAAATCTCCACCTCGACCAAACCCTAATTCAATATGATGATACCTTTCATAAGGATTTATTTCATTTACAGACACCGCTTCAAAGACTGCTCTGTACACCTTCTCTTTACAAAAATTATTGAATCTTCGCATATGATTTAGTGGCTCGAATAATCGTCTATCAGTAGTTTTTTTGTATGATTGTTGTTTATTTACATTCCAATAACTACTTGAACTGCTTGATTTGTTTCCTTGTGAAGTGACGGGGATTGTATTCACATTATTGTTGTTTGATGCATGAGATAAAAGCCGTTCGATATTAATGCCGTGTTGTTTTTTGATAAGATTAATATTGGATTCGTAGACACTTCTGTGATTACTTTTGTTTTTATCCTTCCTCATTTTTAAATATTTCCATGAAATATTGCATACGGTTTGATTGTCGGATGATGTTGTGAGAACTGGCGAGCATTCAATTACAAGTGGTTGTGTTTGTTGGGTTTGTTCATCAAGAAGAGAAACCGTCTTTGCATCCTCAATTACAACGTCTGATATTCTGGTATCATCGATGTATATTCCCTTATTCAGATAAACAAAGTCTACTGTAATTTGTTCAATTGGTTTGAGTTTGAAATGTTGAGCTTCACCTTTGAAGAATCGAGGAGTGCACAATTTAGACAAAATAAAACCGTCGTCTTTAATATCTGCATAGCTTTCCTTGCACGTATTTACCATATGTGATTCAAAAAATGCCTTGACAGTCACAATATCAGTCACTTTTAACTGAAGCAGATGCATACGCATCATAGCGAGCTGTGCAGTAAGAGAATGGTTTTGCGTGATAGTTCCATTCATAGCAAATGCACTGAAAGCATAATAGTGGCCATTGACCATTTCGGTATCCAGGATGAAACTTCCTTCTGCAGTACTAATTGCTTGATGAGTATAAGATTTGATATAAAACACCATGGATAATTTATTGATTGCGAAGAGTTGCAAAGATTTGTCACAGCTGTCTTCTTTGAATGCATCAGCCACCACACGACCATAAAGCAAAAACCTTTCCCCATCGAGTTTCTTTGTGAGGTAGTAGTTTTTTTTTATGGCTGATAACACAGATAGGTCTGGCACTTTGACCTCAGTTGATGGAAGACTGGAACGGAATGATTGTTTCAAAACATGCCATATTTCTCTGAGTATTGTTGTAGCATGCACGTCGTTGAGGTAAGATACACCCATGATTAGTTTCAAAAATATGTACAGTAAGAAAAGCAAAAATAATCAAATGAACCAAGCAATGTCTATCTCACATACCAATTTGAATATGCGTCCCAACCATCACCATACCACACAAGATGTGTTTGAAAACGTGCATAAAAAAATTGATGATATACAAAAGAGGATTGAAACCGCCACCACACAACAAGAGCTTCGTGAACTCGCGAATCTTGTACTGCTTTTGGGTGAAGAATTGCAAAGAACAACTTCGTCTGTTGTTGAATTACAAATCGAATTATGTCATCTGATTCCTCTTGCAACAACACGTCCAGCAGTCCATCAAGCGATGAAATTGATAGGCCAAGAACCATCGAAGCCTCACGTCATGAAACTTGTCAACAAACCACAACTTCCACAACAACACCCTCAACACCCTCAACACCCACAACACAAACAGCACGACTCAAAATCAACAGGCCACCCCACAAAACAAAAGAGACGATCAACAAGCAAGACGACCCATCCAAAGACCAAGAATCAGAAAGCTCAGATGACATCAACTTCTCGCCACCCATACAAGAACACAAAGAAGCGAGTAAGAATCTGCAAGTTCTAGACTTTAAGGTCAAAACAAACCACCCAAACACATCAAACATGTCTTCGGCACGTAAACATCATTCAATTGCATCATCGAAATTATTTTCAATACAGCAAGGCTTTAAATCATTTAAACATCAAAACAACAACGATACGAATAAAAATAATAACAATAAGAACAATAACAATAATAAGAAGAATAAGAATGAATCATTTTTAAATGAAGAATTGAAATATAATTTATATTCACAGCTTAATAATTCATTGGTCAAATCGAATCAGCAAATACAGATTTCAGAGTATACAACATTTAATAAAATAAAAAAAAATGCGTTGTTATACATTCAAGAAATGAAAGACAAGTTATCTTTTTTAGGAAATGTCTTGAGATTAAAATTTTTGGCATATAGCACATGGTATGATCGGTCTCAGGTTACTATAATATGTCTCTCAGTCGCAATTGCTTTTAGTACAGCAACCCAAGCTGAGGTGATCAATCTCGTATCAACCAACGCCACTCAAACCTTTCTTCCTGGCATCAGTTCAAGAGACCTCATCCAAGCTGGTTTTTCTTTCTTTGTGTTGGCGTGTTCGACAGCTATCGCACTCATATCTTCGGTAATCAAATTTAAGCAGTGGAAAGAAAAGGCATCTAACATGAAATCGTGTCAAGCACAAAGTACGTATACAATAGAAACCTTAGAAATAGCAAAAGAACGTCTCAAATTAAGCACCAACCAAACCAATATTGACGACGTCATAAATAATGACTTTCTTAATACTACCTTTACTTTGTATTTGAAAAATTTGTCACGAATCAAAGAGTTGCTGCCGCTTGATTCACAGGCGATTCACCTGCCAAAGTTCTTTGCTCTGTCACTTGAAAGTGAAAAAGCTAAGATACAGTACAAAAATGAATTGAAAAAGCTTATACAAAACGACGAAGACAACCAGAACAACCACCAATTTGATATTCACCACAGCAGCACCAACAAACGTACTCCAGATGAAACTTCATCAAGCTTTGGATCACTTGTGTGATGATGCAAAGTGTTTCTTGTGTTCTTCTGCTGTTGCGTCGGCAATCTCATAGTGGGTCAGAGTTATTGATTCGGGTACTTCGATGGAATGTTTTGCCACTTCTTCGAGTATTTTTTTATCATCAAAACCACTGGAGTAGATGTATCCCAGTGATAAAAACACTAAAACGATGAGCTGAAAGAGTTTTCTGTGCATACTGTCTAACCGCAGTGTTTTGTATGTTTTTGATGCCACATTAATAGAAGTGAGCATTGCGTGTTCGACACTCTTTTGTTTTTTCTTTAGCTCTGACATGATATTTTTTGAAATTTGAATTGAGGTGTGCACTGTTGCATCAGCGGATTGGATGAGTTCGAGCAACCATTTGAAGTACTTAAAATCTTGGAATGATGAAGAGGGTCGTTTTGTATTTTGCGACGCATTGTTGCTGGGCTTGGTACCACAAATCATTAGTATCATGGTTTGTAATAACACTTTTACGGTAACCGTTATGGTACTTAAAATTTTTTGAATTGCATACGTTGATGCCTCAATGCCTGATTTGAACTTTTTATGACCTTCATTTTTATACGCTTGTACAACGTTCAAAATTTTGGTTATGTATTTGCCCATATGCTTGACATAACTTATGTTTGACTGCATCATTTTATTGACAGTTGTCAAGAGCGCTGTTGTTTCTGTATATAAGACATGTGCAATAAGCAAGATGAAACTGAAGTAAAAGCTTGATTGAGATTTGTAATGAATGTTGCACAGATTAACCACAACAGTATTGACAATACTTGATACAATTTTCCATGACCGTTTTGCATACGGAGACACAAGCGTGAAAGCTGAACGTAGTACAATCAAAACTGCATCTAAAGCAAGATTCATAGCACTCCATGCTGCCATAACCTTCATATAGCTATAGGAAATGTATTTTCCAAGTGTAAGAAGAATATTCGTTACCTTTTGGTAAACACTCCTTGAGTAGTACATTATTTTAACTTTAGTTGTATTTAACGATTTCAAAACACGCAATAGTTTACGTTCAGCAGTCATACATCGAGCACGATGAACGGATAATTTGCCTCTTAACTTGGTATAATTAAAACATTCAAACATTTTATTAGTGTGTGTGTCATGTCCAATAGTCTCTTGCCTTGAAGAACAATTTAGTAGTATTTGAATATAATTTTTAAATTCTTTGTTCATCGTTTTAGTGAGTTGTAAGATGAATTTAGCTTTCGATGCTGTTCGACAGCGAGGTATCAATCTTTTCACATCCTTAATGACACTTCGTGACCTCTCTTTTAGAAAATTGAACTCGTTTTTGATTTCTTTAATTAACATGACTTGATTTTTTTGAAAATCTGTATAATAGTCAGATCGAGTTTGATATTTTTGAGGGACATCAATGCAAAACCCTTCTTCTGAGACAACCTTTGGTGATGGACATACTAGTTTTGTTGGGGAAACAAATACTGCCCGCTGACCGCGTTTAGCCATTTTTCACTTATATATTTTTTTTGAATAATTTTAATAGTTTGTTTTTTATAATTTAAAAATAATTTAATTTTTATTGTATATTATATTGTTTAGTTATATTAAATTGATCGTTAATAATAATGACAGTTTATCTTTGTTTATTAATTTCTTCGAAAAAACAACCCGATGCTGGAAAGGGTTTCTCTTCAAAAATTACGTCAATAAGAATGTCTGTATTATGTGAGTTCAATCTGACACTATTACCTTCCATGAGTTGATGTAGGTGCCAAATGTTTAACGTGATACATTTCGCAGCCTTTTCTTCTATAAATGAATCATCAACTTTTAAATGAATTGGTCTTAGCATTACCCGAGGCAGTTCAATGATATAATTATCTAGTAACTTCTTCGTGAGATCGATTGTTAAGGATATTGATATCATATTTTGCTATATTTGCTGAAGTAATTATTTATTTAAAAAAACCTTGCTAAGTCAATAGAATTAGAAGTATAGAGAATCAAAGCTAAGCGAAATAAATTGATGTGCGAAATTATTTTCGATACATCACCAGAGTAAAATTGGAGTTATTTTTCGATACATTCCAGAAGTGTATATAATTTATAACTGCACTTCTTCATGCTTACAGACGCTGTTTGTACACACATATATGATTGATGATCCTTCATCACTGGACCTGAGCTGCTTTTCTATAGGTACCGTCGGTGCACCGCATTTTTTACAGCGGCTAGTGGTTTTGATTTTACTCAACACACGTTTGATTCTTTCTTCTTGTTCAGTGTGTTTGTTTTTGATGGGTAGAGGTTTAGATACAGAAAGTAACGCATCTCTGATGAATTGATTGATGATGATAATCTTAGCGTCATACCCATGCAGTGACAAATCACGAGGTCTTTGTAGTTTAATATATTCAACGGCGTTTCTTGCTGCTTGACGATACAAATTACAGTGCTTATCTTGAGGCTTGTGGAACGTAAATAAACTTGCTTCAAGCAGGATACAAGTATGTAAGTGGTCGTTAACATTACCACTTTTACCACTTTCAAAGTGGCACAGTGTTTCAAAAAGTGTTTTGAGGACTGCACATCGTAGTTGTCGGACGTGTTGTATTTTCTTTTGCATTTTAGTCGTGTTGTATAGTTCAGTATAATTGGGTGCAATTGGGTGTAACTAGCTTGCTTCTGAAATGGATCATCATCGTCTTCGAAGCAACCAATATGACAGTTTGTATTCCGAAATTTTACAAACTGTGGTTGACGTCATTTTAAAAGGAAATGATATTAAGAACCAACAACACAAGCAGCAACACAAGCAGCAACACAAGCAGCAACACAAGCAGCAACACAAGCAACAGCAACAGCAGCACCAGCAACAGCAGCAACAGTCTTCAACCAACCCACCAACAACAACAACACCACCACCACCACCACCAATCAATATTGAAACAGAGTTTCGTTTACACCTCACCTCAAAACAATTTTATGCAGTCAAATCGCATATGGATCAATGTTGCCGCTATCAAGATCAATCAAATATATTGTCAAAAATTTACTATTTTAAAGAAAACGTTCGAGTAATTCAAAATTTAAAGACTTCGACTATATGTGGAGAACAAAAAACTATTAAATTCAGAACACCATTGATGAGCCATTCAAAAATTAAAAAAATGCATTTTGATTTATGCATATCATCACTGCTTTCAAACTTAAAAATATTTGGGAATGTGAGTGAAGAACTGCCAATACTCAATTTTAATGACTATCAGTTCAGTAATACAATTTCCACAGACGATTTATGTCAGTGTTCAGATACTGACGTCATGTTCTCATTTCATAAAGACTTTTATATGAGCTCAGGAGACGATCAAGATCAAGTAAAAGATGAAAAAATCAAGGCACATTGGAAACAGATAAAATGGGAAGCTATGCCTTGTACCATAAACACATATACGAATAAATCGTGTGAGATATTATTACCTTCAAATGACACCGTCACTTTTCCAATTGGTACCATTTTTCTTCAAAATCAACTGGATCTTAAGAATCAAAAGGCACCACCAACGTCCATCAAGTACCAAAATAGAACAAGGTACTATTTTTCTGCATTCGTTATAGATTTATCGCAGGAACACATTGTCAACGATCAAGTGAGTCAACTATTTTATAACATTGAAATTGAAATAAGAGAAAAAGGAACAGAAAATTACAAACGCATTGCTAATGATATAACAACAGAAATAATGAATATATTCACCATACTAATACTATAGTATGTTTCAAATAATTTTATATGTATATGTTATATATAAAATTTAAAAAATAAATTTTTTTATTATTTAAAAACAACTCAAATAAATAATGTTTTTTAGAAAGGCATATGCTTTTGCTCCTTATTTATTAAAAAAGATAAGGAAATCCATCACAGGGCCTAGCACAAAAACATCACGCATCGACAAACCTTATGATTCTCAATTCGTATCGTTTTTCATGTCACCTACCCATGTATATGATGTTATGGGTGTGAGCTTTCTTTTAGGTTCAGGTTGGAATTCGATGGATGCTTTCCAAAGTGATACCCTCTACGATTTACATATTAATTGTTCAGCCCTCGATATAGCTTGCGGTCAATGTATTAAAAATTCAATTGATTTCTTCATTCATGATGATAACAGAGTGAACCTATTGTCGAAGCAAAATTTAATAAAATTACAAGCTACGATCAATGCTGTATATAACATATTACTTCAACCAAGCAATATAGAATGCGAAAAGAAAAAAATTCTGTTTACATGTTGGGTGGGCGCAAGTCGTAGTTGTTGCATTTTGCTGATAGTTTTAATTGTAATTTTGAAAAAAAGGCTAAAAATTAAAAGCCTTCAGAATGAAACCTTTGAAAATGCATTTTTGCAATTATATAATCAAATTAAAGCATCTCGAGGTTGTGTGTCTTTGAACACTAAACTGTATGAAGATGCTATTTATTTATTAAAAAATGATTTATTGAAATAAATTATTAGGAGGATTCTCATTACACAAAGAGGAGCGACATCATTATTTTTGAGGGATTAATATACTGTTGCTGTGCTGCAGGGTGCTAAACATGAATTTAATGGCTCTTGTTTATTACGGAACTTGAGTCACGATTTTCACGAGCTTTAACTGCGGGTACCTCTGGTTTCATTATTTAAAAAGAAATAATGAGGTTGGTGTTGTTTTCAAAAACAAGCTTTGTTTCTTTAATGTTTATACACATTCAAGACTCGGAAGTAGGGGTGGAGGTTAGACACAACAATCGCTGATTTTGCAGTTTTAGGGTCTGCAATATATGCATTTGCCTAGTAATCTCCTTTACATGGGTGTGGTCGTGTCTTTCTAATTGCGAGTTAAGCTTGTGACATGTTAACATTCTTTTTTGCTTTTTTTCTTTTTTTCTTTTTTTCTTTTTTTTTACTATTATACTATTACACAAGTCGCAAGATAGAATTAATAACTTTTATCTGTATACGTTCAAAAAGAAACACGGAAAAATGATGTTTTATGTTTTTATGTAGTGTGTGTTCATTTTCTTTAATTATTAAAAAATAAAATATTTTATTTTAAATTAATACCTTATACTTCATGATAGAAGTATATCGAAAAGCAAATCTACAGATAAAGTCATTCAGAAGAAGTCGCCGTCAAATACCTCAACGACGGCGTCGTAAACAAACAAATTATGGTAAAAAACATCGTGATTGTCGTCAAAAACAGAATAAAGTTGTACCATCATACGCATTGTTGACTGATTCTATGGCTGAGTCAAAGGCAAAAGTATCAGCAAGTGTTAATTGTGACAAGTTGTCTCAACACATTGAAATTGAAACTAAAAATAGTCCAAAATTTTCACGATCTAAAACAAAACAGAGTCATTTATACAGTCACTCGTATTCGCATTTGTACAGACCACCACGGAGTAATCTGAACTCAATGGTATGTAATATTTTGTAATGTTTGTCATCAATCTTTTAAAATTAAGTGTATATGTTTTTTAATGAAAAAATGTCATTTTCCGTAACAAGGGTCCTGACTGCAAGCGTGAAATGAAAGCCCAAGCCAAGTGTTTGATATGGTCTCGAATTAGTATATGGATTCTTAGTTTCTAAACACAGATTTAGCGTCTTTAGCGATTTGATTGGAGCTGCAAATTGTCTTTGTAGATGCTCCTTTCCGCCACGATAAAAATTTATAGGATTTGGGATATCCACTGTTGCTATAATGTCTGTGTTTCCGTAGTGATTTTCAAGTTTTGCACTCTTTATTAATAGATATCGACTGTTTAAAAGGTCTACTCGTGCAGGACCATTAATAATATGGGTGCCACCTCCCGTATCAACTGAGGATGAGAGAGTTGAATTAAGGCCAAGATTAGACTGTAGCAACAATGATGATATTTCCAGTGAAAATGATGCCGAGGAGCTCCGGTGATTGATTGATGTGGTTCGATGCGAGTAAGTACAGGAATACGTGGTGTCAATTGCTTTTATTTTACTTTGTATTTCACTTGCAAGCTCTTCAGCATCATAATCTCCAGTCGAGAGAACGATTGTGTTTCGCGTACCATTTTGGATGTATATGATTGTATTGTTCAAAATTGATATAACATACTCCCCCTTAGGGAATGCCGCGGTATATAATTCGATTGAAATGATATTTTTAAAATTAAAATTGATCGTAAGTTTACCTGTCAGTTGGTCATAGTTGGTCGAATCGACAAAGACGTTTTGAAGTCTTGCTTGAGTTTTCAATGTGATAGGATCAAAATTATATGTGAGATCTTTTTTCTTTTTGGAATCAAGATCGAAATCAGGTTCGAAATTTGAGTTGTGATAAATGTCGTTATCGCTGTTCGCATGGTCTGTATTGTATCTGCTTAGAGTATGAATCTGTGGCAGGTCACGTAGTGCATCATTATCTTTTAGTTTTGGCTTCTGTAATGTTTCATATACAAGAAAAAAGGCAACAAGAGTCGTAAGAATTATGGTACAGGCAACAGTAAAGACTTTTGATAAATGCACCATTTAAAAATGACGTTTATAATTTAAAAAATGCTCCTCGTTGTGTTGTGTCTCTCTCTTTTTTTTTTTGGCAATCAAAAAGCTAGTGTGCTATCATATAATTATACACTCATATAACTTACACTCATATAATTATACAACATAAAAATAATATGGGCACAACAATACAAAATCAAGAACCCTACTTATGTGGTAAAAGCACGTATTGCCTATTCCCGCTAAGCAAAAAAGATCAACCTATTTTTGATTTTTATAAACATCATCTCAGCACAATTTGGTTTTCGAGTGAGCTCAATTTCGAAAACCTTAAAGAAGAGTTCGCAGAGCTGCCTGATGGAATTCAGACCTGGATCAAACACATCCTAGCTTTTTTCGCGTCTTCTGATCTGTTGATTAATTCCAATATAATGGATAATTTTTTAAGTGAAATCACCAACAGCTGCTGCCAACAGTTTTACGCTGTGCAAGCCTGCATTGAAGCCATTCATTCTGAAGTCTATTCTCTTCTGATTGATAATTGTATTGCAGATAAGCAAGAGAAAAAAAAATTGTTTTATGCCATAGAAACAATGCCAGTCATAAAGAAAAAAGCGGAGTTTGTCATTAAGCGAATGGATGATTCACTCCCACTTTCACATCGGTTGTTCTGCTTCCAATGTTTTGAAGGTATAGCATTTAGCAGTTCATTTTGCGGTCTATATTACCTAAAAACACTCTTTCCAGGCAAAGTAAGTGCCCTTGTAGAGTCAAATAAATATATATCAAGAGACGAAACAATTCACGCGGATTTTGGCGCAATGCTTCAACGAGAATATGTGCAAAACAAAATGTCATCTAGTGAGGCACATGATATCGTTCGAGAATTATTGGACCTTGAAAAAGAATTTATTGAAGTGATTCCATGTGACTTGATACTAATAGACTCAAGCAAAATGTTGCATTACATTGAGTACTGTGCAGATATCCAACTTGTGAATGCTGGTTTTCAACCTCTTTTCAATCATAAAGAGTCTGGTTTGAAATTCATGAATTCAATTAGTATGTATAATAAGTCCAATTTCTTCGAGGTGAAAGCTACCGAATATGCTATGGTAGAGGACTCAGATAAATCCTTAACGATTACAGACGATTTTTAACAATACACAAAGTTGAAAATAAAGGTCTTTTAAAAAAAGAACTCTCGTGAGTATCGTGTAATAGTGATAAATTAACATACTGTTTTTAAAATGAAGCTACAAGAATTTAATGTGCAACTCCTTGATACAACATCCACCATTGCATGCTTTGGTAAAAGACATAGTGGTAAAACAGTGTTGATTTGTGATCTGATGTATAATTTACATAAATATGGAGGTAAGAAAGGAATCAAACCTGATTTAATAATTGTTTTTAGTGCTACAGATGAAATGCAGTCCAACTTTTCCAAATTCGTGCCTTCCGGATTCATCCATCAAGAATTTTCAGAGTCAAAACTGATAAGTATACTGGAACTGCAGAAATCATTAAAATTAAAACAGGGTAGATGTCCGTGCGTCGTGGTGATTATAGACGATATGGGATTTGACCGCAATGTTCTCAACACACCAACAATCGCTCGAATTTTTAGTAACGGCAGACATTATAATATTATGTTCATTATGAGCTTCCAATATGTACATCAATTACCCGCGTCTTTAAGAGCTAATTTAGATGTGACAATAGCGCTCAAAGAACCTATCATTTCAAATCGCAAACGGTTGTTTCAAAGCTTGTACGGCATAATGGGATCGTTCAAGGTGTTTGAGAAAAGTTTTCGAGAAGTCACTAACGATTACGGTGCTATGATTTCAGTGTCTAATGGATCGTCAAGCAATCTAATAGAGAAGAACATATTTTGGTATAAGGCTTCTTTAGATGTACCAGACACTTTCAAAGCCGGTAGACCTGTGTTTTGGGAGTGGTCAAAGCAGTACAAGCTTAATCAACAACATAGATCGATAACAAATCGTAATAATAGTATTGTACAAGTTAAAAAAGAAGACATCCGAAGTAGACATTCCCATCATTCTCAGCGTGCTCAGCAGCACAACGATACAAACTCACAAAGATCACACCACGCAGTCAATAATGCTCCTCCTCTTTCATTAATTCTATAATACTATAATACTATATTACTATAATGTTTTATTTATTTACTTGTAAAATTTAAAAAATTAATATAATAAATATATAATATAAATTATATAAATTATAAATAAATTACTAAACAATATTAAAATAAAACAGTATTAAAATAAAACAGTATTAAAATAAAACAATACTAAAAAGAAGAATACTAAAAGAAATAAAAATGGGAACAGTAAATTCAACTAAAATTCTGTCGTGTAATATGAAAAATGTGAAATTGTATTTTAATCAAAAATTTATTGGATATGGTCGTCAAAGATATAACAATGCCTTATGGCAAGCCTTAATAGGTAGTTTGTGTAATCATTTTAAATGCGAATTGACTGATTTAAATATTCTTTGTATTTCTGTAAATGGTAATATTTATACAAGTGAAAGAGATGCTCGATTTTATATTAATCAAGGTGCTAAATACGTATTTTTCTCCAATCGATTGTTTTATAGATAAATAAATATTGCTACTACTAAAGTATAGTAGGTAACGAAATTAATTTAGATGGTTGATTGTTGGTTGGTTGGTTGGTTGGTTTGTTAGTTGGTTGGTTGGATGGATGGTCGGTCTGTGTGTGTGAGTTACTGTGTGACTGACTGTGTGACTGACTGTGTGACTGTGTGAGAGTGTGTGTGTGACTGTGTGAGAGTGTGTGTGTGTGACTGTGTGTGAGTGACTAACTGTGTGACGTGTGACTGAGTGTGTGACTGTGTGTGAGTATATTTTAAAGAGACCTTTGTAAATTTGTAATTTTTCAGAAAAAAAAAGAAGTACCACTAAGGTTGGTAGTTTTTTTTGGACAAGAGAATGGAAGGAAATATTGAAAATCTTATGCGAGACACGTTGAAATCTTTCATGGCACTGTATCCCCCTTATCATGATACATGTTGTAGTTTTAATCATTTTCTCAGACATCAATTGTCTCTGATACTCACCAGCTCACCGCTCAAAATATCAAATGAAAGCAAAACAATCGTGCACACTGTAACCTTATCAAATGTCAAACTGCAAGATGCTGTTGTCTATGACGAATTCGGCCAAGCTTCACTGGATTCAATCGAGAAGTGTATGTTAACAAATCGAACATATACGATTGATGTTGTTGTTGATGTTTCAGTGTGTTCTCAATTTCCAAACAGAACTGAAACTTATACTCATAAAAAGCTCATATTAACGTCATTGCCAATACTCGCAAAAACATTAGACAAGCAAGATATCTTTGATGAAGACAAGCATACAGCTATACAGGGGTCATTTGTGATCAACGGAATCCCGAAATATATCATCAATCAAAGTGTGTTAACCACAAATCGCATATTCATATTTCATGGTGATAAACCGCATTTATTGACGCTTACATGTCGTTCGCTTCGTGACTCGACTCCCTGGCAATCTACCTCAACAATGGAGATATATATCAACACAAAGACTCAGAAAATGTCGGTGAATATTCCCTTTTTTGTTGGCAGTAATAAGAAACCACTGAAAGTTTCTACTCATCATGTGTTCTTGATGAGTGGGTATTCGTATGAAGATACAATTAGGTTAGCAGAGAAATCAAAGTACCATCAACTGTTAAAAAAAATGATAACTGTCAATTGGCAAAGGCAGGACACAAAGGAAAGTGTGCTTGAGTTTTACAAAAAAAAAATGAGAAAAGAATCTGTGGAAGACGTGCAGTCAATTTTTTGGTATCAGTTTCTACCTCACGTTGAAGAACGTAAAACATGTCGGATCTCAAAGAAAAAAGTGCTCTTTTTTTTATCATGTATCAATCGAGTGTGTCATGTTATCAGTGACTCTTTACCTATTGATGACAGGGACCATCTTCAAAACAAGATTTGCTTGTCTACGGGTGCTTTGGTTGGTTCCTTGTTTCGACAGATTTATAGAAGCTTTTTACAAGAAATTACCAAACGAATTCAAGCATCGTTGTCGAAACATCCAATGAAGTCAATTGCATATCTCATCTTGTTTGTTTTTGAATCAAGTACTTTTAGTTCTCGAATTCTATCATCATGGACTAGTGGCAATTTATCAATGTTTTCCCAAAAACGATTCTTTAAATTGTTGGAGTTATTCAATGTATTAACAGCAATGGAAAGTTACAGACAGGTTAGTACAGACCTCCATAAAGAGTCAAAATCAAAGGCTCCTCGATTACTACACCCGTCGAAAATGGGATTCATTTGTGCTGTCACCACAGCGGATGGTCAAAACACTGGTATAACGAATTGCTTCACAGTCGCGTGTAAAATATCAACCTACATTGATGTCTGGAATCTTATCCCTTTAATCAAAATGTATTTAAGGAAATACACAGACCAATCGTTTGAGCAAGAAAATCATAAAAAAGATGTGGTGAATTTATTTGTCAATGGAATCTTCGTCGATGAGTGTCCTGTGATGTTCAAAACATATGTCAGAAAATTGCGCCAGATAGGTGACCTGCCATCTCAAATAAGCTGTACACACCATGTGTTATTGAAAGAATTACATATTCGGTGTCATAGTGGGCGGTTACTAAAACCTTGCTTCAATATTCAAAATGTAAAGAACAATGTACAGGCAATTAATACATATCAACGACAAACGGATGGCCCATTATTTTTGTTCCTTCTGCGTCAAGGCTTCGTGGAGTATCTTGACGCTGAGGAATCAGATTCAGAAGATTGTTTTGTCGGACCGTCCCTTCATGAAGCGCTGGCGGGCAATAATCACTACACCCATTCTCATCTACATAGTGTGTGTATATTTGGCCGTGTGGCAGCGGGCATTCCAATGAGTAATCACAATGCTGCTCCAAGAAACACCTATTTTGCGGCAAGTCAATGCAAGAGTGTGCTGTCTATGGCAACAAATCCACATGAAATGCGCCATTTAACCACCACTACAACATATTCACTCATGACAACCCAAGCACCAATTTGCAGAACGTTCTTGGAAGAAGACCCAGATTCGTTAAAAAAAATCAATCAACTTGTGCACGGCGTTAACTGTATTACCTTAGTGGCGGCTATGGGCGTGAATATGGAAGACAGTGTCATTTTAAATCGCGATTCCTTGCAGCGAGGACTTTTTCAATTTTACAAGACGCGTAATTTTCGATGTGTTGTGGACCTGAATAGTGATTTCAAAATATTTTGTAATCCACCCAAAGAAATTCAAAATAAGATTTTAGCAGCAGATTATTCCAAGTTAGAAGCGAATGGATTTCCAAAACTCAAGACTTCAGTTAAAAAGGGAGATATTATTATTGGCTGTGTTAAACGAGTTGATGGACAAGAAGGTGAAGCCTTCATTTGTTGTTCCGTGCAATCCGACTTTGACGGAAAGGTTATAAAAATTTTAAGAGAATCTACTAAAGACAACACCACCATAACAGTAGTGCTTGGCGCTTTAAAGTCACCGGGAGTTGGTGACAAAGTGACATCAAGGGCAGCACAAAAAGGGACCATCGGGGCGGTGGTTCCTGCGATCGATCTTCCGTTCTCAGCATCAGGCATTGTTCCGGACATCATTTTCAATAGCAACGGACTGCCGTCGCGCATGACAATGTCTACGGTTTATGAAGCAAGTGCCGGCAAGGCTTGTGCAATTTTAGGTCATAAATCGTTTGATTCTACCCCGTTCATTCTAAATCAGCAAGAGAAGATTGTGAATATGTTAAAACAAGCCGGCTTATCGATTGAATCGTCAGAGGTCTTTTTCTCTGGTACAACTGGTCAACGACTACAATCAACTATGATGTGTGGAATCGTTACCTACACGTTGTTGAAACAGTTTGTGGACGATAAAGTTCGTAAAAATAGTGTTATAGTGATGATGATGTTGATGATAATGTTGATGATGATTTTGATGATGATTTTGATGATGATTTTGTTGTTATTTTGTTAATTAGATTCAATCTCGCAATTCTAGAGGCCGAGTGGATATACAGACAAAGCAGCCGTGTGCAGGCAGAAAGAACGGGGGCGGACAAAGAGCGGGTGAAATGGAGACGGAAGGCATTATTGCACATGGTGCAAGTGACATGATGAAGAGTATCTCATTGGTGTCTAGTGACGGAACAGAATGTTTTATATGCAAATCATGTAAATCTATGTGCGATTCCCATCATTTCAGTATGTCACTGTGCACAACATGTGGATCTTCAAATATTGAAAAGGTTGATACGACCCATTCTACGCAACTACTGTTCAACCATCTAAGGACTTTGAATATCAGCACAAAATTTGATATCACATGATTTACGGTCCACAAAAAAAAAAAAAGGAAAGCCACTTAAAAAGCATCTAAGATTAAAGGAAACAATAATTGTAAATGATTACCTTTACATCAAATCATTTAAAATACATATGGGACTGCTCAGCAAATGTTTTATCGAAGTCAAATGCTGTTTTTTGTGTTGTCTTCACATATTCTCTTGATACATTTGTTATTGATGAGTATCAAAAATTGTTGAAGTGTCCTCTGCATGTTATTTATGGTTCACCAAAACATACTAAGGATGTATTATTTCAACAGAGAAATACACATTTTTATTATGGTAGTGTTGATAGAGGCTCCATGCATGCAAAACTCATTATGTTGTTTTGTGAAAAGCATATTTTAGTTATTGTGTCGACAGCTAATTTTGGTGCTCAAAAGCGTTCTCAAAACGTGTTTTATCATTGTGTAGGTACGATCTCAAGATCATCAACACACGCGTCAACACGATCATCAACACACACACCACCATTCAAACAAGATTTAATGCAATTTTGTCGTGAGCTGCCATCACATATTCTCAAAAGCCTCAACAATTCTTTGACGGAAGAATTTGATATTCTTTTTCCGGATGTCATCAAGAACTACAAGTTTGATATACCAAACACCATTCATCTCATTTGGACTTCACCAAAAAGAAAATCGTCCATGAGCATGATTAAATCATATTCATTACCCACAACAGAGCTCCTGACGCTCCAGCCAACTTCGTTAGGGAGGCGACTTGATAAGCGATTTTGGAATAAAATTATCACATCCTTCTTACACAACGGAGAGACTAACAAAAAGAGAACAACAGAAATACGTGTTGTAGTACCACGACATGCTTTGACACCTTTTCAGCTACAACGTGCAAACATACCAAGTCACATTCAGACTATGATTGAATCATTAAAGTGGAAAAACAAGAAATTAAATTACAATGGATTCGACCACACTATATATGATAACTTAGCAAATGTTCCCCATTTTAAGCTGTACTATGGCAGCAATAAAAATCAGACAAAGATAGATTATTTATTCTTTTCATCGATGTCTTTCTCTCGAGGTGCATGTGGCATCGATACATCTAAAAATACAGAGCTTGGCGTCTTATATATCCCTACAACAGAGACATCCAAAAAGAAGCTTGCGTCATTGATTCCAATAACTTAGAAGTGTGTGACTTAGAAGTGTGACAGTACAAAGACTGTTTTAAAGTGAAAATTGGCGAATGGTTTCTATTCTGTGACACGTATTACAAATTTGCTCAGCGCCCCCTGAAGTGTCAGTTTCTTTTTTGAAATTGTTTTTGACAGTGCTCGGTTTTCCTTCACTGCATAAAATAGTCGAAAACTTTTTCTGTTTTCTATATGGAAACAGGTGATTGAAGTCGAAAGAATGAAAGTTATGTTCAGTACACTTCAATCCACACCTGTTACACTTACCAAGTCCACCTGTTACCATTGAAGAATATTCATCATAAAACAAAGCCTTAGGATTGCCAGTTTTAATTAGCATATTATTATGTCTGTTCACTTCAAGAATATTTTTTCTTCGTTGTTCTCGTTTTATTTCCACATTTGTAAGTTCTCTTTTTCTTTTTGATCGACGACCTGAACATTCACTTAGGGCATAAGTCAATCTTAAATGGCAGTTATGACAGCAAAAACATCTGAGTTGAGATATTTCACGCTGTAACTTTGATACAGCTTTATATGACCAGTACATAATATCACTGATTCGATGGGTTTTTAAAGTTGGTACGTGGTCACATTCAAGTTGCATAACGTTTTGGCAAAATGGACACGGTTTGGTGAGAATTTGTTTTACATCTAAATGAAACGCATGCCATAATCCTCGTGTGGTCGTTAATGAGCATTTTTGACGTGTATCTTGATATCTGCAAATCATACACTGCTTTGTGTGGCTCAGTTTCATTCGATTATCTTTTTGAAGTCGAAGTCGTTTTTTTATATAAAATTCTATTGGCAAAACTCGTCGACAATGGGTGCATGTTTTTTTAATAATAGAATTACGTAGAGTGGATAGTGCTTGATTTAAGATAGGATGAGCTTCGCATTTTTTAATAAGTTTATTAACGACAAGCTGTGCTTCTTTCAAATTATTTTTAGCAGATATACACATCCTTTTACTTTTTTTCTTTATTGATTTCATAGCCATGAGATCTGATGACAATTTCTCAGCACGAGAGATGAGTTCATATTTTAGTGCCGCTGTAAACTGGATAAAATCGTCGGTAGACGTAAGAAAACCAAGTTTATCAAAGCCTTTGTAGATATTTTTGTCTGTCATGTTCATCTGATTTGCGGATGTATCAGTTTGGATGTTTATTTTGAGATGGCTCATCGTGTCACCTCCCCCCTGCCTTTTTTTTTTATTTGTAAAATATTTATTTATTATAATTATTATACTTGCATAGAACTTATGTTGTATGTTTTTTTCATCACAATTATTTTAGCGTGTTTTCATGCGATAGACAATTTTGAATCTTCCGTTTTCACCACCAAATAATTGTAATGTGTCTTGATTTGTGTCTTGTTTTGTGTCTTGTGTTGTGGCTTGTGTTGTGGCTTGTTTTGTGTCTTGTGTTGTGGCTTGTTTGCGTCTACTTTGTAAATTGTTTGTGAAGTAGTTCATTTCAACAGGCGACAATGGTTGGTCTATTGTTACGTCAAACAAATCTGTAAATTTCATTGCATCTTCTTTGCTTAAACTTTCAATCTCTTTCAGAACTTTCTTAATTTTATGACCTTGGTACTTGGCAAATCCTAATGCACCGATACTAAATATCGCATACGCCAGAATCATTGTTTGGTTATTCGAAATGGTACGTTTCAAAAACGTTGTTCCTGATTGAATCATATTATTAGATTGTTCTGCATATTGCTTGACTTTCTTTGCAGTTTTCAGTATTAATGGATTCTCAGCTTCTTCATGTTTTTGAATTGGTATATTAAGCGTACCATCTTCATTTGTAGCATCAAATAGTTTTAACTCTTCAGATTTCAGCCGCTCTGTGTCTTGTGCATTTAAGTAAGCACGTGTTTTTTCATTCTCAATTCGTTTTGATTTTTTCATCATTTTTGTTTCACTTCTCTTCTTACTTTTTAATTCCTTTTGACGTTTACGATCTTCTCGTTCCTTTGCTCGTAAATTTTCCCTCTGTTTTGTTGATTCTTCTGAAGTGACATATGAGGCAGCAGTATCATAAAGCCAGGATCCCCAGTCTGAAGCCGTTTCAGTGACAGCATCTTTCTTGTCGGATACAGCTTCTTGTAAATTATTAAGTGTAGTATCCAGTACTGATTCTTTATAAGTTTTTGCATTGCGCACTAGCATTTTTCTTTGAATAGTACCTCTCTGTTCTCGAATTAATTTTTTATTTGTTTGTTTGTCTCTTTCTCGTGCGGCTTTTTCTCTGTCAAATTCCCCTTTCGATGTCAGCAAAGCCGCAACCGATGATGCAAGCGCAACATCTTCACTATCAACGGAATACGTTTCTCCAAGTGCTCCACTGGCATCTCCCGTTAAAGTTTTACGGGCTGTATCGACTGCTTTTATGCCTGCATATGTCGTTGCTGTATTTTCTACAAAGTTTTTTGCTCTAGCATGTATATTCTGGTGTCGTGCATTCAAAAACTCATGATTTTGTGAGGCATATTTTTTCAGTCGTTTCTTTTGAAGTGTATTGTCTCCGTCGGATAACGATTCCCGTTGTTTGATTTTACTTTTAGCCTTTTGTGTAGAGGCTTGGATTTTTGCAAGGTCACTACCGGTGGCAATCAACGATGTGGTTTCACCAAGAAGAGCAGCAAACTGTTCATTTATACTAGCGTTGTAATCAATTTTCTTCAAACCATCTGTAGACGTAATTGAATTCACCAGGTCACTATCAATAACACCAGCAAACAGGTATGCTATAAATGTAACACCGGTTGAGCATAACCATACCAATGTCTCTTGGACCCAAGACAACAGATTGAAGGACGCATAGTCTTCACCAAAATAATACACGATCAATTTTGTTACAAATATGGATCCGACATGCTGACTTGCATACGATGCCATTTCAACGTTTGTATTGAACTCATCAGCGTTCTCTTTTTGTAAATCTTCAATGAGATCAACGAAGCTCTTAGAATACTCTTTCAAAAAGGAGCTACTTTTCTTTGCCATTTTCTTACAAATAGAGAGTAACACGTTGATTTTTGACCACATAAAATTGAAAATAGAGGTGACCAACCATGTTGTGAGTCGCGACAAACCATATTTTTTGTCGATGATTTGAACACAAAAGTAGGTTGCGACACCTTGTATTATGATTGACATTGCAGATGACAGCGTACCATTGGATAAGTTATCAATCACGAAGGTTGCGATTTTGGGACCTATAGTATAAATTTTCGTTGCAAATGTTAAATAGTCTCTGTACTCCCAAAGCTTTTTCATCACCCACACAGCTGCCTTCGCACCTACAGTTGCGATTTGCTGTGCTCTATACAAAGCAGCGCGTTTCCATGTTTTGAGGGGTTTCACGAGCTCCCGCAGTTTTTTCATCTGTTTGACTGCGTCATCAATCAACGGTTTCGAATCTTGCATCAATTTTTTTCGATTCATACATCTCACCAATTCATAAGCGGTCAAATTCTGTGCATTTCCTTTCGCACATTGACCAATGAATGTCATATACTTTTGAACAGCCTTGTGTACTTTATTAGCTTGTGTTGCCATTTTCTTAGCTTCTGTAATTGATGCAATACGCTGCATATATTGAGATAAATTATCAAGGGCCTTTTGATGATTTGTGATAAGTGTGTCAGCTTGTGATTGCAGAAGCTTGAGGGCTTCATCCTCTTCTTTACGGTACTGTTTATTGTATGATGTGACTGTCATATGCTTCGGCGGCCTGTCACACATGCCTTGTCGATTAACAATTTCCCCCCTTTTGCATGCTAGTCTGTCTTTTGATATACGGTGAGCTCGATATGGTTGTAATCCGCCTGAAAACAATATAACATTTGATTTGGTTATTATTCCCTTTGAACGTCGAAACCGTCTTAACGCCCCTGAGCCATATTGCCTGCGCTGGTTAATGCGTCGTCTACGAAGCATTATTTTAATTTGATTTTGTAACTTTTTTTTATTTTTTTTTTTACTTTTTTATAGTTAATTTTTTTTATATTTTTTTTTATACCTTTTTTTATGCCTTTTTTAACCCTTTTTTATACATTTGTTTAATATTTATTCATGATTTTAATTTATTTTATAATAAATAATTAATTTAATTAATTTCAATTTATTTTAATTTCAATTTATTTGAATTTTAATTTTTTTAAAAAAAGGTTAAAATACCTTAGCGAAGAGTGAACTTTTTCTTGAAATCCTTGATAGAGGCATTTAAAGTTGGTTTGTTCCAAAGAATATGTCGGCTCAAGGAACCGGCGCTGGTAAAGTCCATCCATTTTTCATTTTTGTTATGACGCCGAAGATAATTTTGTTTTCGCTTCAACGATTGATGCAGTGTGTAATCTTCATAACGTTGATCACCAAAGTGAGTACGTTTGATGATTTTCTTCCGACCACGATTGTTGTAGCAATAAAATAATGCTGTAAATTTTTTTGGGTAAGGTCCACGTACAAATTCTACGTGAAGTGGACCTACGTCACAGCGTTTGCGTCCTCCAACAAGAGTGTCACGTAAAAGTTTTGGTTTAGCATACTTATGGAATATAAACGCGTCAACGCGACGCGCTGGCCCACCCATTATGACAGAGTGAAGACGGGCATAGGACCAACTTTGTGGATTGGTATTCGGTCGACTACCACTGTTTGCATAAGCAGCATGGCCCCTCTTTAAAATCATATCAATACCACGTTGATGCATTAAATGTTGTCGAATATAAGTAAGATCAGCATCGGCTCCATATTTGCGGTGAAAACGTTGAGTCCATCGACTTCCGCGATGGGGTACATTGGTTTTTGGTCGAGGGTTCAATGAGTGAGAAAGAATGGACTTGAGTTGCTTTTTATAATCACGTGGTGATAAAGTACGAGGTAGATATTTTGTTTTGATGCTTGGGCTAC
>TARA_B100001093_G_scaffold80126_1_pt1 | contig 42839 bp, 39 predicted proteins | sample TARA_B100001093 | Tara Oceans TARA_B100001093 (sample SAMEA2623116) | marine metagenome | biome: marine biome (ENVO:00000447); feature: surface water layer (ENVO:00002042); material: "saline water (ENVO:00002010), including plankton (ENVO:xxxxxxxx)" | depth 5 m | reverse complement strand
TGCAGTATTTACTGGAAGTCAGAATGAATATGCATTATTTAAAAACTATAACAGAAATTTTAATACGTGGTGCACTGCAACTGAATTTGAATATTTGGAATATTATATATATGTCGATGATAATACCAATACTGATGATACAAACTTTAAAGTAGTAACTTTAGCTCAGAATATAAATGAATCGAATAATTCATATAGCGAGGGAGATTCTAAACCAAATATAAATTTTAGAATGTCGTATCAAACCAGTCAAGGAGGATATTGGTATATTCCAGCAACGGGAAATGGAAGTAACACAGAAAATTATGGAGCATTTAGTATGAATGAAAATAGAGGAATTTTTAATAAAGGACAATGGAATCATGTAATTATAAGACTTGGAGAGGCAGTAACTAATGGTAGCTTATGGGAACAAAGAGCTAATTTCTATGTAAACGGTGTAAATTATTTTTCATCAAACGTTAATGGTGAAAATTTCTTAACTGACGAACACATTGGAGGAAGTCATACTGGCATAAGTCAATGGCGAGAAAACCCTACAGCTGAAAAATTTAATGAGGATAATATTGCTTGGTGGGCTAAATATTATGGTGGAGGAAGCGCAACGTATGTGAGTGTAAATTTACCAACTGATTCTACATTAGATATACATGATGATATATCAATAGGTGGTGTATGGAATACTACACATAGTAGTGGACAATATTTTCAAGGAAAAATAGGTTTTGTAAGGATGTATAGAGCTAACACTGAATTAACACAAACTGATATTGATAGAATTTATGCTAATAGAGATGTGGTAGGTTATGATCCTAATGTGCAAACCATTACAACCACTATACAAGTGCCACAAATAACAAATAGTTATTCAACCAAAGTTAAACTAAATAATACAGGTGATAAACTTGCTGTATTACATGAACAACAGTTTGAAGATTTAACAACTAACGGACAAGTACAAATATATGAATACAGCTCTTCTGATGCTTCTTGGAACTATTTTGGAAATAAAATAGAAAGTGCAGCATACAATGATATTTCTGGTGGTTCTATTGATATCAATGAAACAGGAAGTATTGTAGCAATCGGATATCCAGAAGCAACTGGCGATAATACTTTGAGTGGATTTACAAAGGTATTCACCTATGATTCAAATGATGCATCATGGAATCAAATTTCTTCTAATATCAATGGAGAAAGCAACGGCGATTATGCTGGCACATCCGTATCTCTTGATAAAGATGGCAATTATCTTGCAATTGGTGCACCTTATAATGGTTCAGGTAAAGTATCTGTATATCATTACAATTCAAGTAATTGGAGTAAATTAGGTAATGATATTACCGGAAGCACTACAGGAGATAATTTTGGTTACTCAATAGCATTATCAAACGATGCATCTAACATTGCAATTGGTGCTCCTAATAGTAACAATAACACTGGGCATGTAAATATTTATGAATATAAATCACAAGCATGGAGTAAAATTGGAAGTAGTATATTAGGAAGTGAAAATGGTGAAACATTTGGTTATTCATTATCTTCAAATAACGATGAATTTAACTTAGCTATAGGTGTTCCAAATATTCATAATGAATCATCAGATAGTGGACATATTAATTTATATAAATTAAGAAAAATAGCACAAATTCCCCCTGTTCTTGTTTCTGACTCTGTTTCCATTGTTTCCAACAATTCAAATACTACAAAGGCAAAACATCTAGATGAAGTTACCCTATCTTTTGAATATGATTTATCAATCAATACTCCAATGGTTTCTTTCCAATCCAACGGGGTAAATATCACAGACACAGAGATAGATTACCTTGGAACAAACGATAATACAAGTTGGACTGCAAAATATACGATAGATGCAGCAGATGATGATGGCGCTGTTACATTTACTATTGATGCAAGCGCACAAACAACACTTATTAACGCAACACAACTAACACAAGTTGATATTACAGACGGAACAAATGTTACTATTGATACTACCATACCTACTATTACAGGCACAACAATAAGCAGTAACAATGTTACCTTACAAGTGACATTTTCTGAATTCGTTGTAAATACTTCTAGTTATACTGATGCAGGGTTATCTTACACTGTAACTGCAAACGGAGGTGTTTATCTTTTAAATGGTTCTGCAAATTCTTCTATTTCATTGTTTGTAGGACAAACAGTAACTTTCTCAGTATCAAGTAGTGTAAATAGTAGTCATCCTTTTAAAATAGGAACTTCAACTAATGGAGGAGAAATAACTACATCTGATTCTAGATTAACTAGCTCTCTAGATGGAGATAATACTTTAATTAGCTTCACACCTTATGATAATGGAACCTTTTATTATTATTGTGATTATCATGGAGGAATGGGTAATTCTATAGTAGTTACTGGTGGCTTGGAACCAATCGACTTTACAGTTGAAATAGCAGGAGGAGTAGCAACTGTTGCTGCAAATCCAACAAGCTTAAGTTCAACAAATAATATTATTTTTGATTTAACTTTAGATGTTACTAACGCTGGTAGTGCTGATGGAAATGAAGTATTAACTGTAAAACCAACAAATGCTACTTCCATATTTGATAAAGTTGGAAATCCAATGGTTGTAGAACAATCAAATAACACTTTAAATCTAAATGATAAAGTCTCGCCCACTGCAGGAATTACATATACATTAGATGGGGTTTCATCTACAGGTCCTTTTGGAAATGGTGATACAGTTGTTATTATAGCTACATTTGATGAAGATATGTTAGATTCCAATAATGTAAATTTAATTATTACTGGCACTGGTTCTGTAACTTCAGAAACTGTAACTATGACAAGAGTTAATGCTACTGAATATACATACAACTACATACCACCTGTTTTGCAAAACGGAAGTGCTAGTTTACAAGTATCTGGAGGAACCGACTTGGCAAGTAATGCAGTTGTAAATACACCTACGTCTGGCGATACTTTTAATATAGTCAATGACACTACACCTCCAACAGCAGCAATTACATATAGCTACGCAGGTCCTTACAAAAATGGTGGATCTAATGTTACCATTACTGCTACATTCAATGAAGATATGGCAGATTCTCCAGTTCCTCAAATTATCATTACTGGCTCTGGTATTGCTAGTGTTACAGCAAGTGATATGACAAAAGTAAGTCAAACTGAATATACATTTGATTATACAATACCTACAGGAGATGGAACTGGAACTGTTACTTTATCAACAGGAACTGATATAGCAGAAAATGTAATTACATCCGTTCCCACCTCAGGTAATACATTTACTGTAGATAACACTGCACCTACAGCAGCAATTACATATAGCTACGCAGGTCCTTACAAAAATGGTGAATCTAATGTTACTATTACTGCTACTTTTAATGAAGATATGGCAGATTCACCTGTTCCTCAAATTATTATTACTGGAGTAGGTATTGCAAGTGTTACTGCAAGTGATATGACAAAAGTAAGTCCAACTGAATATACATTTGATTATACAATACCTACAGGTGATGGAACTGGAACGGTTACTCTATCTACAGGAACTGATTTAGCGGAAAATATAATTACATCCGTTCCCACATCAGGTAATACGTTTGCTGTAGATAACACTGCACCTACAGCAGCAATTACATATGGTTACGCAGGTCCTTACAAAAATGGTGGATCCAATGTTATTATTATTGCTACATTCAATGAAAATATGAAAGATACAGATATTCCACAAATTATTATTACAGGTAGTGGTATTGCAAGTGTTACAGCAACTGATATGACAAAAGTAAGTCCAACTGAATATACTTATAATTATACAATACCTACAGGTGATGGAACCGGCACTATTACTTTATCACCAGGGACTGATTTGGCTGGAAATAATATAACAAGTGTTCCTACATCAGGAGACACATTTACTGTAGATAACACTGCACCTACAGCAGAAATAACATATAGCTACGCAGGTCCTTATAAAAACGGTGGAACTAATGTTACTATTACTGCAACTTTTAATGAAGATATGAAAGATGCCCCTGTTCCTAAAATTATCATTACTGGAGCAGGTATTGCAAGTGTTACATCAAGTGATATGGCAAAGGTGTCTGCAACTGAATACACATATGATTATACAATACCTGTAGGTGACGGAACCGGAACAGTAACATTATCTACAGGAACTGATTTGGCTGGAAATACAATTACTACTGCTCCTACAAGTGGTAATATTTTTACAGTTGATAACACAGTACCTACAGCAGCAATTACTTATAGCTACGCAGGTCCTTATAAAAATGGAGAATCAAATGTTACCATTACTGCAACTTTTAATGAAGATATGAAAGATGCCCCTGTTCCTAAAATTATCATTACTGGAGCAGGTATTGCAAGTGTTACAGCAAGTGATATGACAAAAGTGAGTGTAACAGAATATACTTATAATTATACAATTCCAACAGGTGATGGAACAGGCACTATTACTTTATCTACAGGAACTGATTTGGCTGGAAATACAATTACTACTGCCCCTACAAGTGGTAATATTTTTACAGTTGATAACACAGCACCTACAGCAGCAATTACATATAGTTATGCAGCTCCTTATAAAAATGGAGGAACGAATGTTATAATTACAGCCACTTTTAATGAAGATATGGTGGATTCACCAATTCCACAAATTATAATTACTGGAAGTGGTATTGCAAGTGTTTCAGCAAGTGATATGATAAAAGTAAGTGCAATTGAATATACATTTGATTATACGATACCTACAGGTGATGGAACAGGAACAATAACTTTATCTACAGGCACAGATTTGGCTGGTAATTTAATAACAAATACACCAACAACTGGTGATACATTTACAGTGGATAACACAATACCGACTATTTTATCTAGTTCATTATCAGCAGACAACAACACAATTACTGTTACTTTTTCAGAGAATGTATATAATGCAGCAGATGATACAAGAACTAATTTGGAGACATCTGATTTTGCTTTATCTATTACAGATGGAATTGCTACATTACAAAGTGCTACACCATCAAGTATAAATAAAAAAAGTGTTCAAGAATATGATTTAACAATAAATTATACACCAGGTTCTGTAGCAAGAGGTAATGAGATTTTAAAGGTAGTGCCTCTTACAACATCAATATTTGATTTAGCAGGTAATGCTGCCAGTGATGCACAAGATAATACAGATAATAAAGTTACATTAAATGATACAGAAGCACCTACAGTCACTTCTGTTACAACAACCACTGTTTCTGGAAATTATAATGATGCATCCCCAATTATACCAATTAAAATCACATTTTCAGAAAATGTCTTAGTTGATACTACAAATGGAACACCACAATTAACATTAAGTATTGGAGGTTCTGGACATTCAATTAATTATGCCAGTGGTAGTAACTCCAGTGAATTAATTTTTAATTATACAATTTTAGATGGACATAATGAAACAAATTTGGATTATGAGAACACAGGTTCTCTAGCTCTTAATGGAGGAACTATAAAAGATACAACAAACAACGATGCTGTTTTAACTCTTCCATCTCCTGGAGCAAGTGGTTCAATAAGTGAAAGTAAAGTAATAGTTATTGATACAACACATCCTAATGTTGTAAGTGTAACATCCGCAAAACCAGATGCTAGTTATAAACAAGGAGAAATAATTGATATTGAGATTGAATTTACAGAATCAGTTGATGTAAATACATCTGGAGGCACACCACAACTTGAATTAGAATTTGATGGTGACAATGTATCAGTAGATTATGCGAGTGGAAGTGGAAGTAATACTCTTGTTTTTCAATATACTGTAGGAAGCAACGAAAACAGTGATAATTTAGATTATTCAGCGACAGGTTCTCTAACTCTTAATGGAGGAACTATAAAAGATTCTGCAAATAACGATGCTGCTTTAACTCTAGCAAGTCCTGGGACTACTAATTCTTTGGGAGCTAATAAAAATATAGTTATTGACAATACGGATCCTACTGTAACAAATATTACTGCAACTACAATAAATGGAACATATAGAGTTGGAACTGTTATACCAATTCAAGTGATTTTTAGTGAAACAGTAATAGTAGATACTACTAATGGCAGTCCTCAAATTACATTAGCGTTTGATAATAGTGTAACAAAAGCAGTAAATTACACAAGTGGAAGTAATAGTAATACATTATTTTTTAATTATGCTATAGAAAGTGGTGAAAACACTAATAATTTAGATTATTCAACGACAGGTTCTCTATCTTTTAACAATGGAACTATTAAAGATGTTGCTGGAAACAACGCAAATTTGACGTTATTTTCTCCAGCCGCCTCAGGTTCTCTAGGAGTTAATAAACAAATAGCAATTGATACAACGAATCCGACAGTAGTATCTTTTACAATTGATGATTCAGCATTAAAGAAATCTGAGACAGCAACTGTAACACTTGAATTTTCGGAAGCAGTTTCCGGTTTTGATAGTGATGTAGATATTACAATAACAAGTGGTGCATTATCACAAATGACAACTTCAGATAACATTACATGGACAGGCACGTTTACACCCACAGATGATTCAGAATCTTCTACTAATTCTTTAACTTTATCAAATAATTACACAGATATCGTTGGAAACGGTGGTATTACTGCAACAACGGCTAATTTTAGTGTAGATACATTAATAGTATCAGTTACATCTTTTGTGTTAGATGATACGTCATTATTAAAAGGTGAAACCGCAAATGTTATTTTGGTATTTTCGGAAGCAGTTTCTGGATTTGATAGCAATGCTGATATAACTGTCCAAAATGGTGTTTTATCACAAATGACAACTACAGATAATAGTAGTTGGTCGGGAACATTTACGCCTACAGATGATATTAATGACACAACAGGATTATTAACATTAGCTGATACTTATACAGATGTAGCAGGAAATACAGGCGTTTCTGCAACAACTGCCACATTTGGTATAGATACGAAATTACCAACAGTTGCTACATTTGCATTAGCAAATTCTTCTTTACAAAGTGGTTCAGCCACCACTGTATCTCTTGTATTTTCAGAAGCAGTATCTGGATTTAATAGTAATGATGATATAACTACAGAAAATGGAACATTAACTCAGATGACAAGTGGTGATAATATTACTTGGACAGGAACATTTACACCAACTGAAAATATAGAAGATACTAGTAATACTTTAACATTGCAAACAAGTTTAACAGATGTTGCTGGTAATCAAATTGCAAGTCAAACATATACAAGTAATTATGTTATAGATACACTTATACCAATCATAAATAATGTAACATCTTCTACTGCCAACGGAACTTATAAAGAAGGAGATATTATTGCAATTGATGTATATTTTAGTGAAAATGTGAATATTACTATCGCTACTCCATATATTACTATTAGTGTTGGTGGAAACACAGTTAATGTAGATTATACAAGTGGTTCTTCAACAAATATATTGACATTTGAGTATACAGTTCAATCTGGTATTACTGAAACAACGGGGATAAACTATGTTGCAACCGACTCTTTGAATATTAATGGATCTAGTATTAAAGATGATTATGGTAACGATGCGGTATTAACTTTACCAGCCGTAGACAGTGCAAATTCATTAACAGGAAATAAAACTCTTTTAATAGATACAACCCCTGCAACTATTGACAGTGTAGCATTAGCAGCTGATAATACGTTCATTACACTTAGTTTTGATGAGAATGTATTTAACACAGATTCAGGAACTGGTGATTTAGAAACTAATGATTTTACATTAGATATTACAGGAGGAAGTGCAAACTTTTCAGGAAATGTTGCAAGTTCGAATCCTTCTAGTATTACAATTATTGATAACAAAACATTTAAATTATTCATGTCATTTAATGGACTACCTAGTGGTGACGAAATAGTATCTGTAAATCCAACTTCTAATAGTATATTTGATATTGCAGGTAATGTTTCTACTACAAGTCAAACTGGAAATGAAGTTACATTAAATGATCAAGCATTACCTATTTTAACTACTGTAGAAATTTCATCAACGAATGCATCCAGTAATTTTGCAAAAGTAGGTGACGTAATTACATTAAATGTTGTAGCAAACGAATTACTTTATAATACACCTACTATAGAATTCAAATCAGGAAATAATGCTATTTCAAATGTAGTTAATATTGCAGGAACACCAAATACAGATACATTCCAATTTTCATACACAATAGATGCGAATGATAGTGAAGGTGATATTACTTTTACAATTAGTAATTATGTTGATAGAAATAGTAATGTTGGTGTTGACGTAACAACTTTAACAAGCGGGTCAACAATTACAATAGATAAAGTTGTTCCCACATTAACAAGCGTTACATATTCAACAGATAATACATCTTCTTTACAATCAAAAGTTGGAGACACTATTACATTAGATATTACTGCAAGTGAAATTATAAGCGCACCAACTGTAGATTTTAAAACAAATGGCGTAACCCATACTACACAAACAATGAGTGGAAGTGGTAATTCATATAGTTCTTCATTTGTTACATCAAATTCTCATGATGATGGAGATATAACATTTACAATTAGTAATATTTCTGATCAAGCTAATAATGATGGAATAAATGTAAATAATGTTACAAGTGGTAACACATTAACATTTGATAAAACTGCACCAACCTTTTCAACTTTATCTTTAACATCAAGTAATTCAGTCAATACTACTTCGAAAGATGGTGATGTAGTTACATTAGCAATAACATCAAGTGAAGATTTAACTGCACCACCAACAGTTTTATTCAAAAGTGGTGCTACTGATTTGACCACCGTTACAGCAACAAAACCAAATGTTAATGATGATACACAATTTTCTGCCAGTTTTACTGTATCAAATACACATGTTGATGGTGAAATTGCATATGTTATAAGTAATTTTACAGATTTAGCTGGTAACGCTGGAACAACATATAATGAAACCTCTTCTGGGGTATTTATTGATAATACATCCCCTATATTTACAAGTTTGGCAGTTGACGGTAATAATACACAAATAGAACTAATATTTAGTGAAGAAGTATACAGTAATTCTAATGGTTCAGGTGCTTTAGCTACAACAGATGTTTATTTAGTAATGGCAGGAGGAACTGCAACCTTAGAATCTTTTTATCCAACAGCAATCACTCCTATTGGAGGTGATTTAAGTAGATATACTTTAACAATTGATACTATTTTACAAGGTTCAGTTGAGGGTAATGAAGTAATTACTATTACACCATCTGTAGATTCTATATATGATTCTGCAGGTAACGTTGCATCTGTATCACAAAATAATAATACAGTTCAATTAAATGATACATCACTTCCCTCAATGACAACAGTTTCTATTTCTTCTAATAATGCAAATTCAACTTCATTAGCCAAACCTGGAGATACAATTACATTAAACTTAACATGCGATGAATCAGTTTCTGTGCCTACAATATCATTTGATAGTGGTACTGATGATATAAATGGTGCAATAACTATTACACCAAATTCTGGCAACAATACAACTTATACAGCAACTTATGTTGTAGATAGTAATGATACCGATGGAAATGTAACTTTTTCAGTTTCAAATTTCCAAGATGCAAATGGTAATACTGGAAATACTGCAACTATTGTAACTGACTCAACAAGTGTAAGTGTTGATACAACCATACCTACATTTTCAAGTATTACAATGAAATCTAATAGTAGCTTAAATGATCAATATGCAAAACAAGGTAGAACTATCCTTTTAGATATTTGTGCAAATGAGGTTATAAACCGACCAACAGTGACTTTTACAATTGATGGACAAGCAATAGATAGTTCAAGAATAACAGTAAGTGGAACAGCAGATAGTTTTAAAGCACGATTTGGCGTTGAATCCAGTGATGTTGATGGTTTAATTGGATTTACCATAAGTAATATATCTGACCTTGCTGGAAATGCTGCAAATGATATTACAACATTAACGAGTGGTTCTGGTGTTACAGTTGATAAAGTTGCACCAAGTATAACTGCAATTATTGCATCTAATAATGACAATACTTCTTTTGCCAAGGTAGGTGAAACTATACAATTAACTATTACTGCAGACGAATCAATCACTTCGCCAACTGTTAATTTTACTATAGATAATCAAGAAGTTACTGATTCAGTAACAGTAACAGGAAGTGGAACAGCTTATATTGCTGAATATACAATATCATCATCTGACTCGGAAGGATTGGTTGGTTTTAGTATAAATGGATATACTGATTTAGCAAATAATAGTGGACCAACTGTTAATTCAACAACAAACGGTTCGCAAGTCACTATTGATAATACATTACCAACTCTTACAACTGTTTCAATTGCATCAGATAATTCAGTAAGTAATACTGCTGCTAAATCTGGAGACGAAGTTACATTGACTGTGGTTGCTTCTGAAAACATAACAGAACCAACTATATCTATAATCAGTGGTGGTTCTAGTTTAGCAAATACAGTAAACGTATCACAAGTTTCAGGAAATTCATATAGAGCAGTTTTTACTGTTGATTCCGGAGATACTGACGGAAATTGTACATTTACCATTAGTGGTTATGCAGATAATGCAGGTAATTCAGGATTAGGAGTGACAGCAGTAACCGATGGCACTTCAGTTAAAGTAGATAACACGCCTCCTACTGTATATACAACATCACTTAATCCAACAACTGTTGGTTCGGAAGGAACAGAAGTAACTGTAACTTTTACAGAAGAAGTAAGTGGATTTGCTCTTGAAGATGTTACTGCTTATCAAGGTGTTATTTCAAATTTACTTACAAGTGATAATACCGTATTTACATTCACTTATGTGCCAAATTCAAATTACAATTCTGGGTCTAATCAAAATATTATAGAAATAGGCACAAATTATTTTGACCTTGCAGGTAATCAAGCAATAAGTGCTACACCTACTAATTCGGTGTTAACTAATGCAGCAACAAGCAGTGATATTTTAAAAATTATCAAAGATACTATTAATCCTCAAATAGATCCAAGTGTAATTACTGATACTGATATTACAACAATAATTAGAACAACTGGTTTACCAAACGGAGTAGATGCTGAAATAGAACAAAGAATTGAAAGTATTGATTTGGGAGAATTAAACGATGCTACAAGGTCACAGCTTATTACTGACCTTGAAGATGAATATTCTATTTATCAATTAAACATTGATTCAGGAAGAGTTAGTGTTGCTGTAACAAGTGGTTCAGTTGTAGTAACAACAACAATTTTATCAGTTGATAGTGTAACAAGTTCTACACTTACCGTTGATACTATAGCACCATTTGTAACTTATATGAGTTATTTTAGTGGTTCATTCCAATTAAAAAGAGGTGAAACAACACCTGCTCCAATATATATTGGTTTTAATGAACCAATTGATCCTGCTAGTTTTACTGCTGATACAATAGATGCACCAGATGCTGATGTAGCATTTTTAACAGGATCTTCAACAATTTGGCAAATCTTTTTAAAAGCAAAAGACGACCGAGAAAGCACATTCAATGCAATAAGGATATTAGGAACTTATACTGATTTAAATGGAAATACTGGATCAGAATATAATAGTTTACAAAATGCTGGTATATTTTATAGTATTGATTCACTTAGTCCTACTCCTACAATCACAGCATCAAATAGCACTATTAAAGACACAGAAACTGCTGTAATAACAATTACTTTTCACGAAAGTGTAGTAGATTTTAGTAATGATGATATAACTGTAACAAACGGTAGTTTAACAGCAATCACTCCATCAAATGGGAATGCAACATGGACTGCAACATTCACACCATTAAGTATTGGAATAGCAACTATACAAGTAAATAGTGGTTCATATTTTGATTCAAAACTTAATCCCGGCACAAGTGCGTCTTTAAATATAACAGTTGAAGGAGACATAATATTTACAGAAACACAAAACGAATGTTTACCAGAAAACATTAATAATAATTCTTTAACTGGTGTTAAATCAATGCCATTGAAAGACGGTTCATCTAGTAATGACTCGAGTTTTGCAATGGGAAGGAAATTACATACATCAAGAATGCTTTTTACAAATTCAAACATATCAACAAGACTAAATAAAAATTGGTCATATAACAAAGATGCGTCAAGTGTAATAGCAAGAAGAAAAGCTGGTAGCATTGGAAGTAGCTTAAATAAAAAAGGTGGTGTTATATCATTTACAAGTCCAAATGATAAAAATACAGTTGACCGTGCATTACAGCGTGCAAGATCAGGAGGTGCAGTTGTGCCAAAAAAAAATGCAAATAATAAGTAAAAGTGAAAAATTACATAAAGTATTTATTTGTTTCGTTAGGATTTAAATAATAAGCCATTGTAATTGGATGATGAGTTGTATTTTTATCGATAATATTATTTACAACAATAGATTTATGTGATCTACTGCTTTCAATATATTCAAGACTACGAAGGTTTTTAAAAATAAAGAGACGAAGAAGATATCTTAACATTAGAAATGGATAAACTCCAAGGGGCATTAATATTATATAAAATTTAATATTAATTCAATCAATTTTTAACAACTTTTTTATAGTTATATCATATAATGAATAATTATTTAGCTGAATTCTTCGGTGCTGCCTTTTTTGTATATATTATTCTTGCTACAGGAAATCCTCTTGCTATTGGCGCAGCCTTAGCATTGGTTATACTTATAACTGCACCTATATCAGGTGGACATATTAATCCTGCTGTATCAATAGTAATGGCATCTGCAGGTAAAATACCTACAACTGATTTATTACCATATTGTCTTGCACAAATTTTCGGCGGGTTGGTTGCATTAGAACTATTTAAAAGATATCAACTATAATTCATTACATATAAAAATTATATAATGAGTTTTAAATATTCTCAAGTAAATAATCAATATTGATAGTTGGTGCAGAAAAATGTTTATTTCTAATCTCATGATGCATAATATGATTTTTTGGAGATACAAAAAGTTTTGACCATTTTACATTTTCAAATTCTTTACAATGTATTACTAAATTCATAATAGATATAATGCCAACTGGGATAAGAAACGATGCCTCACTAGGTCTTAAAAAATATGCACTAATCACAAAGGGTGTTACATAAGCAATTACAAATTCACCTTTACTTACGGCATTTCCAATGCTTGGTATTAAAACTTTATCAAACTCGTGATGAAATTTGTGCAAATTATACAAATATGTAGACTTATGCATTGCGTAATGAGATATGTAATATCCAACTGAATGAATACCTAATACACCTAATATATTTACTGGTTGAATGTTGTAGTTATGTTCAAGAAAAAAATAATCAACAAATCCATATACTGTTGGTCCTATAATCATTAAATTAAACTTAATAGCAGGAATTGCTCTATCTAATAATTCTTCGCTTTTATCTAATAGCTTTTTATAACTTTTTCTTGAAAAAGTCATATCAAAAAAGAATCCTAAAAATGTTATAAAAGATCCTAAAGCTGCACCTTTTAGGAAAGAAAATAGAATTTGCATATAATTAGACTTTTTATTTTAATATTACATTGTTTTTTTAATTGCTTTATATACACAATAAAGACCAAGAATTGAAATTGAACCTATAAATACTGTGGACATAGAGTCTAATTTATTTAACACATGTTTTTCTTCCTTATTTTCATTTTCGTTTTCTTCCTTTTTCTCGGGTAATTTATCTTTTTCATTCATAAAACTTAACACATTAAATTTATTTTTACTAGGTTCAATGGATACTTCATCAGTTAGTAATTCTGGTTCAAAATTTGAGTTTATGTTTAATTTTAAATTATTTGAAAGAGTAGAATGCATTTCACTTGAAATCATATTTTGAAAATTGGATAATTCTACTTTTGTTTGAGGTTTATGTATATTATCTTTATTTGGAATGTTTTTAAACATTTATATATATGAATTATATATTTTTATCTATTTTATATATTAAAATTTTTTTTAAAGAGTTTAAAGTTAACTACTTTTAAAAAGTAATGTGTGGTATTTTTGCTTATCTTGGAGACTCAAGCCAAGTAAAGTCTGAATTTTTATTGAATTCTTTTAATAAAGGTCAGCATAGAGGTCCCGAATCTTCAAAATTGTCAAATGTTATGATAAAATCACAATTTGGATTTCATAGATTAGCTATAAATGGACTCAATGACGAGTCAAACCAACCTTTACTTTATAAAGATATTGTGTTAATTTGTAACGGTGAGATTTATAATTATAAACACTTATATAGTTATATGGGAATAGTAAAAACACAATCAGACTCTGATTGTGAAGTAATTATACATTTATATTTAAAATATGGTATTGAACAAACATTACAAATGTTAGATGGTGTTTTTTCTTTTTGTTTGATTGATTACCGTATATGTAATGAACAATCAAAAATGTATGTTGCAAGAGACCCTTATGGTGTTAGACCTTTATATGTAATGAAACCAACTTCTTATGGATATACAAAACTTAAAAATGAATATAAGTATGTTTTTGCAAGCGAATTAAAAATGATTGTAGATATTTATCAAAAAGAAAATATAGAAAATGATATCACATTTACAAAAAGAAAAAATTTATATACAATTTCACAATTTGAACCGGGAACATATAGTTATATTGAAATGAAGCACACAGTTTCTCCATATTGGAATTTAAAACGTGCTAACATAAAATATCATACTCCAGCTTTTAGCTTTGAACCTTTTGGATATCATTGTTTAAATATGGCTAGTGAAATTGGTATGTTCACACAAATAAGACAGAGTTTATTTGATGCAGTATATAAAAGATGTATTACTACTGAAAGACCTATTGCATGTCTATTATCCGGAGGACTAGACAGTAGTTTAATTGCAGGACTTGTAAATCAATATTTTAAAACTACAAACACACCTTCAAAATTAGAAACATATTCTATTGGTATTAGAGGTTCAGAAGACTTGAAATATTCAAAAGTTGTTGCAGATTATCTTGGAACTAAACATACTCAAATTGAACTAGAAGAAAAAGATTTTATCGATGCTATACCTAACGTAATCTATGATATAGAAAGTTATGACACTACCACAGTAAGAGCAAGTATTGGAAATTGGTTGATTGGAAAATACATATCTGAAAATAGCGAAGCGAAAGTTATTTTTAACGGCGATGGTTCTGATGAATTAACTGGAGGATATTTATATGTAAACCATGCTCCAGATGAAATAGAATTTGATAAAGAATGTAGAAATTTATTAAAAAATATACATTTGTTTGATGTTTTGCGATCGGATAAATGTATTTCATCACATGGTCTTGAACCTAGAACTCCATTCCTTGATAGAAAATGGGTTCAGTTTTATTTATCACTACCGCTTCATGACAGAAGCGATTTTAAAAATAGAATACCTAACCAAAAGCATTTTTTTACAGAAAAAAATTTATTAAGAAAAGCATTTTCTGAAGATAACTACAAACGAAATAATTTAAGACCAATTCTTCCTGATTCAATTATTTGGAGAAAGAAGGAAGCTTTTAGTGATGGAGTGTCTGAAGAAAACAGATCTTTAAAAGATATTATTGGAGAGTTCGCAGAAAAATACATTAAAGACAATATTATTTCAGATGTAAATTTTATTCCAGAAAATATTGAATATTCTAAATTAGCTACACTACATAACAGTATGCATAGCGTCGGAAACCATTTATTGCCACAAACGGCTGAACAATTTTATTATAGAATGATTTTTGAGAAACATTACAATGGTCTAGGAACTATATTACCAAATTTTTGGATGCCAAAGTATATCAAATGTGATGATCCTAGTGCTAGAACACTTGATATATACAATCAACAAACTAATAATACAAGTATTTCAGTGCGAATTTAAAAAAATTAAAATATAAAAGCGGTATTCTATATTTTATTTCAACTAAGGTAATTAATGGTTACCATATTCATACATAATCTCTGTATCTTCTGGTGTTTTTAGAGTTTCGATTAAATCTTCAATTGCATCTTTCAAGTTTATCTCGTCCTCATTTCGCCAATTATTCCATTCCTTAACTAAAACACGTAATTCACCAGGAACAAACATTTTACTATCATCTATCTTATCTTCTACATCATTTCTTTGTGTATAATATACTGTAATAAGATTATCTCCATGACGCACATAATCTAACAATGCAGATTCAAGTTCTTCTTTAAGTTCTTTTTTAAGCCCTAAGTCAATTAAATCGTTAAATCCAAAATCTTTCATTATTGCTTTCACCGTATTTTTGCGTTCTTCTGAATAAGTTTTTACAATAGGTTTATCATCATTTGAAACATTTGTAACAACAGGAACTATTGGTGGAATTGTTACATCAGCCTGAGGTAAAACATTTCCTTGTAAATCATGTAATTCTGAGGTTGAAGGCGGTGTTGGTAGTGGTGGTGATGGAGTTTGATTTCGTGTTCTTCTTCTTCTTCTTAGTCTACTAACTGTTTGACCTGCACCTTTTTTTTTATATTTGCGTTTGGACTTGTTATTTTTTTTTAATTTGATTTTATTTATTTTCTTATGTGTTTTTTTATTAGCCATATAAAATATACAAATATAAAAATGGTTTAACGATTTTTTAATATAAAACATATATTAAAAATATAATGGATTCAATTAAAAGCGTTAAAAATGTTAATGATATAATTAATACTGCTCGAGATTTTAAAAGATGTAATACAAGAGAAACAATACTTCAAAACAGTATTTTTGGTTTGTTATTTTTTGAACCGTCTACTAGAACTTGTTTGTCTTTTGAAAGTGCGATTCACCGTTTGGGAGGTAAAATAATTAAATATAACTCAGAATATTCAAGTGAGAAAAAAGGAGAAAGTTTGGAAGATACAATAAAGACACTAAACTTTTATGTAGATGTTTTTATAATTCGTCACCCAGAAAAAAATATTATTTCAAAAATTAAAAAATACACAAATAAACCAATCATTAATGCAGGAGACGGAGACGGAGAACATCCAACACAAGCTTTACTTGATTTATTTACTATTCAGGAATATTATACAAATTTGCCTGAAAAAATAGCTTTTACAGGAGATATTAAACATAGCCGAACTATTCATTCTTTGGTGTATTTATTAAAAAAAATAAAAAATGATATTCACTTTTATTTTGTTAGCGAACCAGAACTTCAACCGGAACCTGAATTATTAAATGAATTAAACTATGAAATAGTTTCGGATATAAATGATATTATAAATGTCATAGATGTTTTATACGTAACAAGACAACAAAAAGAAAGATTTACAGAAAAAAATTTAAATGTGAAAAATATTATTATTAATTCTGATTTAATATCTAAGAGTAAAGAAAATCTTATTATTATGCATCCTTTGCCAAGGAACGAAGAATTATCAACAGATTTAGACAATAACCCAAAAAGTAAGTATTTTCAACAAGTAGAAAATGGTGTTTTTGTTAGAATGGCAATTTTATTTAACTTAATCAAATATATTAAATAAAATTTTCAAAATTTTTAAAAATCAGCATCAAAATTGAAGATATCTTCGTCAACTGTTTTATTTGCTAACGCATACTCAGCGTTAGTTCTTTCAAAAAAGTTTACTTTCGATTCAACGCTTATCAATTCCATGAAATCAAATGGATTTGATGAATTATATATTTTATCATAACCTAACTGAACTACTAATCTATCTGCTACAAACTCTATGTATTGAGTCATTAATTTGGAATTCATACCAATCATACGACAAGGTATTGCCTCGCAAATAAACTCTTTTTCTATTTCCACTGCTTCTTGTATTATTTCATAAATTCTTTTTTTATTTAACTTCTTGTTTAACTTAGAATACATTAGAACTGCAAACTCGGTATGCAAAGCCTCATCTCTAGAAATGAATTCATTAGACAAGGTTAACCCTGGCATTAGTCCTCTCTTTTTTATCCAATAAATAGAAGCAAAAGATGCTGAGAAAAAGATTCCTTCTATTGCGGCGAATGCTACAAGACGTGCACCAAAACTACTTCTGTTATCATTCAACCATTTTTTTGCCCAATTTGCCTTTTTTGTTATGCAAGGATAATTTTGGGTCGCTTCAAATAATGTTTGTTTTTCTGTATTGTCCTGAATGTAAGTATCAATTAAAATACTGTACATTTCTGAATGTATATTTTCCATTGCTACTTGGAAACCATAAAACGCACGGGCTTCTGACAATTGGACATCTCCCATAAAACGAACTGCCAAATTCTCTAGTACTACGCCATCAGATGCCGCAAAAAATGCCAAGACCATTTTTATAAATTTTTGTTCGTCCTCTTTTAAATTTTTCCAGTCCATAAGGTCTTTGGACAAATCAACTTCTTCTGCACGCCAAAAACTATCTATTTGGCGTTTATACATATCCCATATGTCATTATGTTGAATAGGAAACATTACATACCTATTCTCGTCTGGTTTCAACAAAGGTTCAGAATTATTAACGTCGGACATTTTCCTCCTAAATAATATAGTAATTAGATTTTATCTACTTTATAAAATATAATTTATGCAGTGATACAAAAAAAATGCTTTGAAATCAACGCACGTTGTCTTTAGTTACTTTTGTTTTTTAATTTTATCCTTTTAAATTATTAATATTTAATTTGAAAAAACAAAATTATTTGATTAAGAAAAATAAAAAAATAACACGATAGTAGTAACAATATAATTATTTATACAAGTTTTAATAAAATATTATGTATATTTTATTATACAATCATATTGTAAGTTTAGGATATGAAAACTTATAGCGACGATGAACTTGGACCCATTGTTTCTTTGCCTAAAAAAAAGGGGCGTAAAACAAAAAAGCAGTTAGAAAAAGAAATTATGTTAGAATATGAAAAAGAAAAAAAGGAAGATGAATCTATGTTAAACAAGTCATACAACATGATGCAACACTTATCTGCCAAAGAAAAAAAGAATTTTGAAGAAAAATTTACAAAACCCAAGAATAATTCTCAAAAAGGATACCATAATTTGTTAAATCAAAAATCAAAAAAAATAGTTGTTGCCACTGGTCCTGCAGGAACTGGTAAAACTTTATTAGCAACGGAAATGGGTGTAAAAAATTTTCTTCTTGGCAACTGTGAAAAATTAATATTTACTCGTCCTTCTGTTTCTGTAGATGAAGACTTGGGTTATCTACCTGGCACTTTAGAAGAAAAAATGGCTCCTTGGGTTCGTCCAATTTATGATATATTATATAATTTTTTAACTCAAAAAGAAATTACTGCGTTGCTAGAAGAAAAAACATTAGAAATCGCCCCTTTAGGTTATATGCGAGGTAGAACATTTAAAAATTCTTGGATTATTGCAGATGAAATGCAAAATTCAACCATCTCACAAATGAAAATGTTATGCACACGTTTGGGGGAAGGAACAAGACTTGTTATAACTGGAGATTTAGACCAATTTGATAGAATAGAAGAAAAAAATGGTTTAGAAGATTTTTTACAAAAGTTCCGAGGTAAACGTTCTTCTAGTATTAGCAGTGTGGAATTTGAAAAATCAGATATACAAAGAGAAGAAGTAGTTAAGGAAATACTTGACATATATGGTGGTGACGTGCCAAAATATTATAATAGTAGTGAAAGTGATTAAATAAAATTATTTTCAATAGATAATATATAAAATGAAAAAAGTAATTTCCAATATTACCAAACAAGTTAAGAAATTCAAACCCGCTTCTCTTTTACAAAACAAGGTTTTGTTATATATTGTAGCTGCTATTGCTATTGTGCATATCCTCCTTTTAGCAAATTCAAAAGATTATAATTCTGTTCTTATTTTTGTTATTGTAGGATTTTTAATTAGCTTTTTTAGTAAGAATATGATTGTAATTCTTTTGTCTGCTATAGTGTTTACCAATCTCATTAAAATGATTTATCCTGGAAAAGAAGGAATGAAAGGTAAAAAGGTCAAAGAAGGTTTAGACCACGAAGATGAAGAAGAAGATTTATATGATGAAGAAGATAAAGAAGAAAAAGAAGAAGAAGAAGAGGAAGACAAAGGAATTAGTCTTAACATCAAACAAACTGAAGAACAAAAGAAAGAAGCTGAGTTACAGAAAAAGAAAGAGACCTATGATAAATTAAAAACTGATTTTAATGAATTTCAATCTATCCAACAAGATATTTTAAAAAATATGAAAGAGATTGATCCTCTTTTAACAAAGGCTGAAACCTTTATTGCAAAATTTGAACAATTTAAAAAGAAATAAAGTAGTAATTAAATAAAAATCTGTATAATAATATGTTTATCATTATATAGAAAAGGTAATAACATAAAATGGAAGATATTACAGAATTATTTAATAAAATTGCGAATTTAGAAAGAGATTTAAATAATGCTTTTAACCAAATTGCAGATTTCCCAAACCAAATTGCGAATTTTGGAGAAGACCTTGTTGACTATCTTTATTTGAAATTAATAAGACCACCGGTTGATGAAATTGAAGAATGTTTTGGAAAGATTGATAGAATTATTACAGAAACTGTAGATATATTAATAGCATGGCCAACAGTCATTGGTGAAGGATTAGGTAAAATATTTTCTGCAATTGATAGTGCATTTCAAGACCTTAGCAACGTTTTTGATAATATGTTTAAAGCTTGTTTTGATAATGATGGCGCTACCGTATGTTATGGAATTGATAATATGATTGAGGATTTTAAAAGAATTATTTGTGCTTTAGAGACTGTGCCAAATAGAGTTGAAAATGTGCTTCTTGGAATTAGTAATATTTTTGCAGGTGTAGGAGAATTTTTTAACAAATTAGAAGCTTCTGCTGGGGAGTTCTTACCTGAAGTGCAAACATTATCTGATTATAATATTTTATTCTTTGGTAGATATTTGGCTTGTTTTACAAAGTTTGCATTAAATTTCTTCAAGTGTTTTGTATACTACTTAATAGACTTCGTTGGGAAACTCTTATATCTTCCCGTTTCATTAACTCTTTGGCTTTTGTTTACTTTCTTAGCAATTGATTTATACCCTATTGAAAAAACGGTATTTAGCACACTTGCTGGATTGGATGTATTTTTACAGGCAATTCTTGGTTTTAGTATTTTAAGATATCCAAAACATATTCGTGAAGATTGTTATACATGTATTCGTCTTCGAGGAGAAGTTATTACTTATCAAACAAAAGAAGTTGGAAAGGCATTTAGAAAACAAGCTGGAAAATTCGTTGATCCCGGTGCAGAAAAACGTAAAAATCCAAATGGTAAAAAGCATGTTATTACTGATAACAACGAAAAATTGGCTACTGCTTATAATAATTTCAGAGAAGTTACTGCATTCCCTCAAGCAAGACGTGCCGGCGATGTGGATTCAAGTGCACCATCACAGTAATTTTAATACATTTTAAATTTTAAAATATTTATCTAATATTACTTTATTAGATATATAATTATGAGTAAACAAAAAAAAAATCAGGAAAAAGTAGAATTAGAGATGAAACAGAGAGAAATAGAGCAACGAGTGAAGAAAAATCCTTTTTTTAACCTTATGGATCCAATTTTTGATGAATATGCAAAAGTGACTGAACAAGTAATGGAACCAGTGCTTGCTCCAATTTGTGAGTTGGGAAAAGAGTTGATTGCAGGAGCTCAAGGGTTGTTAAGAGCACCATTAGATGAAATGGAAAGAGCCTTTAACGAATATTCAGAAGATGTTAAAAGAGATACTAAGGCTGCATTAAAAGCAACTATTGAAGACCCTATTACAGAACTTACCAAAGGTCTAGATAATATGCTTATTAATTTTATTAGAATTGTATGTTTTTTAAATAAAACTCATTGTCGACTTAGAAATCTATTTGAAGCCTTTGATAATTTATTCCAAGGAATAGCAGAAGAATTTATCACTTTAGGTCAAGCAATTGAAATGGGATTTAATAGTGTTACTGAGTTGGTATTTTATTTTGGTGTATTTATTGGTTCATACATCGCATGTGTAGGTAATCTTATAGTAAATTTTATTCCATGTTTACCTTTTTATATAGCATCCATTATTGGATATATTCTTTATTTACCTATACAAATCACTTTATGGGTATGTAAAACATTCATATCCTGGGATTTATATTCAACCGAAAAAAGGATTTGGAAAGGATTAAAAACAATGAATGATACTTTGTTTCCAATTCTTGGTTTTCATTTTATGCACTTTCCAAAATGGGTAAGACAAAATTGTTATTCTTGTATAAGACTAAAGACAAGTGTTATGAAAGAAGCTAAAAATGAAACAGATAATGTATTTAACAAAAAAATACCTGAGTTATTTACTAGAGAGAGAAAGTTTGATAAAGCATTTAGACATCTTGAAGAAGTCTTTGCTTTCCCTGAAGCCAGAGCACCTGAAGATGTAGAATAAATTGTTTATATAGTATATATGGCAAAAAAGTGTATTCCTGGTGTTGTTTGTATTGAAAATGTTACACTCATTGTAATTATACTATTTTTAATTTTGGTATTTTACATACTATATTCAATTAATTTAATTAAGATGGGAGCAAGGTTCTCCGATGAACAAAATGTAAATGTAAAACATTTTGAAAAAACAACTACTGCTACTCCTATTCTTCTTCCTATCTCTAGTAAACAAGATATATTTAACGACCCATACAGACCTCCTCTTAAAAACAATATGCATCATCCTACTGATTCTAGCGATGTTCGTGGTATACCTGTTAATATTGAAACTAGAGGATTACCAACTACATATCAACAAATTGGTATTTTAAATAAAATGAATGCTAATGATGATATTATACTTCCTTTAATGGGAAAACAAACTATGTCTGGTAGAGACAAATGGCAATATTATACTATTTCAGGCACTGGTAATTTAAATGCAAGACTTCCTGTTAGTGTCAATGGTAAAAGTTGCTCTGGAGAATATGGCTGTGATGAAATATATAATGGAGATACGGTTTATGTTGAAGGATATAATGACACATTTAAAGCGACCATTTATGAAAACGGAAGTTTCCAATACATACCTGTAATTTAGAGTATTTATGATTATACATAATAAAATATACTATAATACTATAGTATACTTTGAATGTCATATTTTCACCCAAAAGAATTAAACACTACTCATAAAAGTGTAGATTTATTTTATCACGAAAATGAAATTAAAAAACGGAATGTGCAAAAAAATGTGATGGGTGTTGCAAATTCCAATAAAGGGGTTCCAAAACCTATTGATGTTGATGGTGAATACATAAAAGAATCAAAAACCTTTTACCAAATCAATATTAATAATAAAAAACCTAATTTAACAGTTGATTTTCTACAACCTACCAGTTTTACTGCTCAAAGAATTTATCTTTTTGGTCTTTTACATAACAACATTGCAGATTTTACTGACAATAATAATTCTATAGTTGGAGAACTTATCATTGAACATACACCAAAATCAGCATTAAACAAAAAAGTTTTCTTATGTTATCTTCTTGAATCTAGTGATGGTGATACTTCACATGTTGATGACTTAATTTCCTATGTCTCCAATAACAACAATGATGGTGATTTTAAACTTGATTTAAAAAAAATTATCAATAATCAAGAACAAACCATACATTATGAAGATGAATTTGATCATATATTTATTTTTATGAAGACGGTTCCTATCTGTTTAGAATCAGGACAGTTCATAAAAGAGAACTTAGCCCAGAAAACTGATTTATTCACTATATCAGCACCTGCAAAATCAATTATGATTGATCTAAAAATGCCAAAAGACACTGAAAACGATGTTTCTGAGATTGAAAATGAACAAGGTTCTCAAGAGACTTTTTTAGGATTTATTTTTGGAAAGAAAAAACAGGTAGAGGGTAACACTAACATGAACGATGTATATATGGAATGTGAATTATTAGATGAAAGTGATGAGAAAGAAACATCTTATGTAGCTTCAGTTTCTAACAGTAAAGATAGTGAAAAGAACCAACAATTAAATTTTTTAAAAATTTCAACTAACTTTGGTATGTTTTTGATATTATTATTTTTTACAAGATTAACTATTCCTGGTGTTTATAAATTTCTTATTATAAAAGGGATCTTAAAATGGGCTTGGGAAAATGGACTAGCTAAAAATAATAAACAACAGTTAGAATATGTAAAAATGATGGATTATATAATACTTATTTATTTATTCATATATTTAACCAGTTTTTTCATGACTGGTATGGAACCTGGTAAAGGAATATTTACAGTTTTATTTATGTTTCTTCTTGCAATTGGATTATTTGGATATTCAATTATTCAACTTAATAAACAAGACCCAGAATTTTTGAAATTCAAAATTGGAGACAACGATATAGAACTAAATTATGGTGAAGTTACGAATATTAAAGTTCAATTTAATCAATTATTTAAATTGGTAACTACATTTATAGCTGATGTAGTGATATCACCAAGTGAGATGTTCCTTTTTTGGGCATTATTTTTAATAATTGGAACCATTGGTTCAGTTTTAATAACTTATTCTATGCCAGACAATGAAATGCGTTCAGCACTTTTTACTTATTTTGGGACAAGTGTATTAACTATATTTGCACCATTAGCTTATACTTCTTTTAAGGTTTATGGTTAATTAATTAAAATGTATAATTATATTTTAATTAATAGACAGATGCACCAGTTACTTCTTCAGCTACAGGACTGAATGTGGTAGATACATAAGAAATCATATCGCTTTTTCCAACAGGAGCCAATTTATCAACCATTTCTTCTTCAAGTGTTGCTTTCTTGGGAGGATTCATTTTCTTCATTTTCTCATCCTTCTTTTCTTGTGTTGGTGTATGTTTCATGATAATTTGCTTACCAGTTGCTTTATCACTACGTCTTATTAATTCATAAGCTACAAATACGAATAATACTGCAACTACAGGATCTTCCTTGAAAAATAAGTATACTGCCAAAGCAAATATTACTACCATACCTATTGAAGAATCAATTAACTTGGCTAATACCAAAGGCACTTCTATAGGTAAAATAATAAAGAGGGCAAACAATACTGCCAACAATACTTCTAAATTGGACATGGCTTTAAAATAATTTAAAAGTTTCATTATATATTTAATAATGATTATTTTTTAAACATATATTAATTTTTTCAGTCTATAAAAAATTGATTTTCCTAAATTTAATTACTATTATTTAACATTCAGCTATTATGGATTTAAAAGAAGATTATAAACAATCTATTGCTTCAAATTCATATATTGGAAAAAAAGGATACACCATATCCAAAAAGAATCTTACTAAAGATGATTTGGAATTCTTATATAAAGAACTGTTTGTAAAACCTGAAATTTTTGGGCAAAACAGAAATCCTACTGAGTTTAGTAGTTTCCCGGTTTACAGAGAAAGTGACAACAAAATTTATATTCCTCGTTTTTATGGAATACAAAGATATGGATTACCTCACCGTAATAATATAACTCCTGGCGACGATATTAACGTTGATTTTGCTAAAAGTCTTCGTGATTATCAAGAAAATATCATCAATATTTATTTGAATTATGTTAAATCTACAGTTAGTAAAAATTCTGACAGCATAAATGGTAACGGAGCTATACTTGAAGTTCCTTGCGGATTTGGTAAAACTGTCATGGCATTAAAAATAATATCAGAATTGGCAAAGAAAACACTTATCATAGTGCATAAAGAATTTCTAATGGACCAATGGATAGAAAGAATCAAAGAGTTTTTGCCAACAGCAACTGTCGGTAAAATTCAAGGACAAACTTTTGATATACAAGACAAAGACATTGTGATTGGTATGGTTCAAACAATGTATGATAGACAATATCAAGAAAATGCATTTTCCAGTTTTGGTCTTACTGTTATTGATGAGGTGCATAGAATAGGTAGTGAGCAGTTTTCTAAAACATTATTCAAAACAATAACACCTTATATGCTTGGTATATCAGCAACTGTTGAACGTAAAGACAAATTAACGAAGATATTGTATATGTTTATAGGTGATAGAATATATAGTGAAGAACGAAAGGACGAAGATGCGGTAGAAGTCCGAGCTATACAATACAAAACCAATGATCCTGATTTTAATGAAGTAGAATTAGATTTTCGTGGCAATACAAAATTCAGTTCTATGATAAAAAAGTTATGTGATTTTAATTATAGAAGTGATCTTATTGTAGATATAGTAAAGGATTTAATATGTGAATGCACTGATTCGCAAATTATGATTTTATGCCATAATCGTTCTTTATTGAAATATTTACATGATGCAATTGAACATCGCAAAGTAGCAACTGTGGGATTTTATGTTGGTGGAATGAAAAAAGAGGATTTACAAGAGACTGAAACAAAACAAATTGTATTAGCAACTTATGCAATGGCAGCAGAAGCATTAGATATAAAAACATTATCCATTCTTATTATGGCAACTCCAAAAACAGATATTACACAGTCGGTTGGTAGAATATTAAGAGTTAAACATGAAAAGCCAATTATAATTGATATGGTAGACAGTCATGATGTATTCCAAAATCAATGGCAAAGAAGAAAAACATTTTATAGAAAGTGTAAATATAATATCATTCAAGTAGAATCAACAAATTACAAAGGCGAAAAAAGTGATTGGAAAGTAATTTTCAATCCAAAAAAAAATGTAAAAGAAGAAAAAACACCACCACCACCATGTTTAATAGATACAACCCTTTTTGATAATATTTAAATGTAAATAGTTATAAAGTTTTTCTTTATCTTTTCAACAAAAGACGACCAATGATTTGTTTTAATTTCTCTTTTTTTTACATTTTCGTAAATAGGTATATTTAATTTGCTATTTGTATTATAAAAATACATTTTATCAATAACATAAACTTTATACACATTATCAGACATAGAGATTACAGGGAAATAGTTTTTATTTTGAGATATAAAATCACCAATACTTATTTTATCTTCCGATTTTAAAGAAAGTATATTTTCTGTTTGTTTATCTTCTGTAAATACATCTAATATGGTTTCTTTATGGATAATTGTGCAATTATCAACATGTAGAAGTATCTGTTCATAACATTCTTTTACAGTCAAATCATCTGCAAAACTAAAATACAAAGGATTACCGCTCGTAATATGTAGTTCAAATGTAATTTTACTCATTATTATAAAAATTATTTTTATTCAAAATAATTATTATTTAGAAGAAATCAATTTTATAAAATTGAAAAAAATAAAACATAATAACAGGAGCAAAAATGTTTGCATTTAGGTCAATTATGAATCATTGTGTGAATAAAATAAATAGACATATGAACATATTAACACAAGTAAAAATGGATTTGACAAATAACAATTTCATAATAGTTGGTTCTCCAAAAGGAATTGGATTTAGTATAGCAAAACATTTAGCTTTTAACGGTGCAAAAGTAACTTTAGTAAGTCAACAATTCAACTCAAGTCCAAATATATTTACAGCGTCAGAAATAATAAATGAAATTGTAAAAAAACCATCATGTATGGGAATTATTTGTGATACTAATACTCCATCTCAGATTCAACACGTTATTAATGAAACATTAGATGTGCATGGACCAATTAATGGATTAGTTTTAACATCAGATATAGGATATTTAAAAAATACCAAGAACCTATACCATAATGAAGTAAAAAAAATGAATAATTCTAATACTAATGGAACTTATTTATTTGGTCAAAGATGTTTACAACATATGGAAGAAGAAAACACAAAAGGACACTTAATAATAGTTGCTCCTCCTATACATGAGATTTATGATGATGACGACCAATGGCAGAATCATTTCTATTACACAATGACAAAAATGAATATGTCATTAATGTCAAAATACTGGGATAAGGAATTTTTAAATATATCAGTTAACACGTTGTGGCCAAAAATTTCTGTTCCTCTACCAAAATATCAAGAAAATGGTGATTATAAATTACCTGAGGATATGGCAAAGGCAATGTGTAAAATTTTCAAAACTGATCCATTAAAATGTCATGGTAATCATTATATAGATGCGGAAATTAATGCCTTATTACGTTAATTATTTAATATGATATATCCGTTTAAACTTAATGCTACACAAAGCCATAATAAATATGGAATTAATAAATAACTTGCGATTTTACTATATGGATAAAATCGAATTGCTGTGTAACCAGTAATAACCATTATTAAAATAATCATTATAAAAGAAAGTATTGGCATTTGTAATTGAAAGAATATGGTTGTCCAGCTCAAATTCAAAATTAATTGAATAAAAAAGTATGTTAATGGTGAACAATAAGGATAACATTTTTTATCTAAAAAAACTATTAACACCGACATAGTCATAAGAATATATAAAATAGGCCAAACAATACCGAAAACATAACTTGGTGGAGACCAAGGAGCTGTATTTAAAGTTTTATACCAATTGTTCATATATATATTTACTTGAGAGAAAATGTCTTAGTGAAGTATGCCCAAAAGAAAATACCAACAAAACATTTTGAAAACAAATCAAGAATATTGTATGATACATTTTTTGTTACTTCATCTGCAAAATATACTACTCCATATAACGACCACAATATGAAAAATACTAAATACAGTAACATGTTATCAAAATTGTATTGTTTATATAAATATTTGTTATACATATATCCAAATAAACCAGCAAACGAAGCAAACCCAAAAGCATTTGCAGTTAATTTAGAAAATACACCTAATTCACCCAAATACCCAAATCCAAGCATTCCGTAATTTAGTAAAAGAATGATTGCATAATTACTAATAGGTAAAGAACCTGAATTGGTATTATATAAAAATGCTAATACTAATACTAATAACATAATGGGTGTAGTTATAGCCCAATCAGTATACCTCATTTTATTTATTTTTTCGTAATTTGTTTGGGATTCTTTTTCTAAATCAACTACAAATTTACTATAAAAGAACGCAGCAACAACTGAAATACATGTTTCTAAATTAAGTATATTACGAATTTTTATATCTTTTGTTCTTATCGCTTCGATAAAGGTAATTGTAGCAGTAGTCATAAGGAATACGTAAGTAATATAAAAACTGTTATCTATTAACATTTTATCTTTTAGGTTTAAAGTTGAGATCAAATCTTTTTCCATATATAATTTAATTATATAATTTAATCTAAAATGAAAGAATTAGACATATTAAATCTTCGTGTTTTTCCTCCTGAAATTATAAATCTAATTGCCGATTTTCATGATTATCATAAATATTATAAACCAATTCACAAAAAAAAATTCAAACTGGTTTTGGTAGATATATTAGTAATGGGATATATATTTGAATCTGATATACATACAATATCACCTTATTACGCTCGTGTATGTTGGGGATCATTTTATCACTATATTGGTATGTAAACATATTTTGTATTAATACGCATTACGTTTTAATACATTTTTCGTATTAATATTGTAGTTCTTTAAGTAGGTATTTCAATTTATTATATTAAATTGTAAAAAAAACTCAAAAAGAAATGGATCAAGTTCAAAAAAAAGGACAAAAATAAATGTCCATTTTTCAAAAAATTTTTTGAGAATTTTGAAAAAGGGTGTAAAAAAGTGGTTCACATTGAAATGCAGTAATTACGAAAAAAATAATTCTAACAATGACTGCATATTTTTTTTTGTGAATTTTGCCGAACAATTTAGGGGTTTTTTTATGCTTCCATTTTATAAGAAAAATGGAAGCAAATTTTACCCCAAAAAACCCCAAGATTTTTGAATGTAAAATATGCAACTTTATATCGAGCAATAAAAAGGATTATAGTAGGCACCTTCTCACACGAAAACATATCAAGGAAGCAAATGGAAGCAAAAATTACCCCAAAAAACCCCTTACCAAAATGGTTTACAAATGTGAGTTTTGTGATAAAGAATATCGTAGTCGAGGCAGTTTATGGAAACATCAACGCAATTGTTCCGAAATTCCAAAAGAAATGAATGATAATAGCTGTATAAATGTAGCAGAATTAAATTCTACAGATTCAATTATGGAATTAATTAAACAAAATCAAGATTTTAAAAGCCTTATTATAGAACAACAAAAAGAAAACCAAACTTTGCAAAAACAATTGATTGAAGCAGTAAAAGATACAGGTAATGTATATAATAATACAACAAATACAACAAACAATACTCAAAAATTCAATTTAAATTTCTTTTTAAATACAACCTGCAAGGATGCAATGAATATGTCAGATTTTATTGAAAATATAAGCATAGATTTACAAGAATTAGAAGACATAGGAAAAAACGGTTATGTTACAGGAATGACAAATATGATATTGTCCCGAATTAAGGATATGGACGTAACTAAGCGCCCTTTACATTGCACAGATTTAAAACGTGAAACAATGTATATAAAAGATAACAATGAATGGAGTAAAGATACGCCAGAAAATAAAAAATTAAAAGATATGATTACAATAGTTGCAAAACAAAATTATAATACGGTGCCATTATGGAGAAAGAAATATCCAGAATGTGAAGATTGGAATAATCCAAAATATGATTTCTGTATAGATATGATGCGTAATATATTAGGTGATATGGGAGATGAACAAATAAGGTTAGATAATAAAGTAATAAAAAATTTATCAAGACATATTTTAGTTGAAAAAAATTAAAAAAAGATACATAAAAAATTTATTTAATATATATATTAAATAAATTATGAATAGATTGCCGTTTGAAATAATAGAAAAAATATATTTTTATGTAGGAAATACTAAATTAATATCAAAAATATATGAATGGTATTATAATAATGATTTTTCAGTTTATAAAAAAAAACATTGTTTACTTGAATTGAAATGTAAAACAGGATATTTTAAAAAATATTACCAAGAATGTTTATCTGATATAAAATATGAAAGTGCTTTGTATAGAAGTTGTTTGTCTAGAAAAAGACTAGAAAGAAATAATTTGTTTTTTAAATTTATTTTAGCAAGAAATCAGTTTATAAAAAGTATTGATAATATAAAAAATTTGCAAACAAATAATATATCTGTTCAAAGAGAAAGATATAGAAAACATGGTAGACTTCCCAAAAAAGCAATAATTGTATCTGGTTAACGAATATAATTTCTAACCAATTTTCCTATATGAACAATTTTATTATCCTCTTTAATTTTTGAAACTGGTATCCATTTTTTAAATTTTCTACTATATATGCATTCAAATGGAACCGATTTATGTATATTAACATGTTTATCAATTGTAATATTTTCAAAATCTTCTTCATCTTCGCTCTCTTCAATATAATCAAGATTTTTGTTTTCTCTTATATTTCTGAATATTTCATTCATCATAACACTAGTTTTATAGTCAGGAATAAATGCTATGTTGTAATAAATCATTTTTTTTTTAGTTCCATATGCGAATAGGTGATAAATATCATTTTGTAAATCAGCTTTTATTAAAAAGTTAGTATTATATTTATATTGAGGTTTATTCCAATCTATAGAATAAATCATTTTATATTGAGTAAGTAAATTTGTTTCTAATTCAGAAACAAGTGTTTGAGTGGGAATTTTTTTATTATTAAGTTCCCATCTTTTGTTATTATAAACATTTATGTAAGGGACTATTTGTTCAAATGAACGATATTGAATATGATGAACCTCATATCCAATATTATTTATAATATTTTCGTTAATAGAATACGGAAGTTCGTGGTCATTTTCTTTTTTTATATATTTCCAAACACATGGAAAAGCAAATAAATAGTCGTGTTCTAATTCATTCATGTAAATAATATATTCTTTAATGTATGAAAGCTTACTAAAGAACGAAGCATTTTTTGTATTTACACCTTTATAATAGTATATATCATCAATAAGAAAGACTTTTTTACTTAATTCATCATCTTCAACTATAGTGCCAAAAACAATTGTATTTTGTGACATCAAATTAAGTCCATATTTTTTTAATATGACAGCCTTAGAAATTTGTTTATCTTTATTTAAATCCATTAAATAAGAAACATCTTTATCGTTATAAAATGTATTCCAAACAACATATCTTTTCCCTGTGGGAATACCAATACAATAATCATATGGTTTTAAAATACCTTTTTGTGAAACAGTTTCATAACAATGTTCAAATTTTGGATAACGAAACATTAATTGTTTCAATTGATTGTAAGATAGTTCCATAATAATTTATTATTATAATGGAGCGATAAATTTACTAATTATTTATCTTTATATCAATTACTGATTGTTTAATTCTTCCTCAATATAATTTTCTAATTCATCATTCAATTTTTCAAAGCTATCTTCTTGTATATCCTTTTTTTTCTCTTTCAAAACAATGTTTTCTTGCATATCATTTATCATTTGTTTATATTTATTAGTTTGATTACTTATTATGTCTCTCTTTTTTTTTACAGAATAATTATCTTTAATGAATTCCCATCCTAAATGAAAAGAATAAATAACAATAAGATAAAATAAAATCTGAATAAGAAATTGAATAAAATTTAAAATCATATATATGATGGAAATATAGGTTTTATGTTATTTGAACTAAAATTAATAAACTATTTAAAAGTAAATTCATAAAAAATAGTAATGACAAGAATAATTCTTGTAAAAAAGACAGGAGAATTGCAAGAAATAAATTATGATTCTTGTTCAGAATCACTTTTTAAAAAAGCAGGTTATAAAAAAGCAGAAAATTTTGAATCAATAATAAGATGGGATGTTGAAAGGAAACAGTCTACTTATTCATATACAGTTTTTGGTTCTAAAGAAGGAAAAGCAAATTATGAAAATAAATATGAATTTCCTCCACCAATTGATAATGTTTTATTGTTTAATAGTTGTGTTATAGTTAAAACAAAAGGCGAACGATATTATGATTTATTAATGGAAGAGTGGTTAGAAGTATATGAAAAGTTGTATGGTGGATTTGAAGATTTAAATAGCGAAGAAGAAAGTGAAGAAGAATATGAAGGTGAGCTAACGAGAAGTGGATATGCTAAAGACGGATTTGTAGTAGATGAAGAAAGTGATGAACTTTCTGATTCAGAAGAAGAAGAAATATTTTTTGAAGATGAAAGTGATGAATCGCATGATGAAGTAGTAAATAAGTTATATAATACGAGAAGTAAAAATATTGAAAGTACAGTGTTTACAGGAGTGCTAGAATAAAAAATTGAATATAAAGTTAACTGGTTATAAGGTAACAAAAAATGAAGGTGGCATGTGGAGTAATGTTTGATAAATTTGGAAATATATTGATGGGATTAAGAGATAAAACTGGAGCTAATCCATGGTATTGGGAATTTCCAGGCGGTAAGGTAGAAGGGAAAGAATCAATTGAACATTGTTTACATAGAGAGTGGAATGAAGAACTAAACTTGAAGATACAAATAAATGGACTAATAGGAATTCATAAATTTGGGTTTGTGGAATGTTATTTTTATAAAGGTAAAATTTTAGATATAGAAAATTTAAGAATTAATGTTCATTCTTATATTGGATTTTATACTCCAGAAAATGTTTTAGGATTACGTCTATTTGATGGGGATGATAATATAATAAAAAAGATTTTGTAAAAATTGATTAAAAAAAACCTTTTTTAATCAGCTATAAGGAAAGAAATTTTAAGATATGAAAAAAATAGAAAACCCAGAGGTTTTTAGAGAAAATATTCAAAATAACTTGAATAAACTTATTGATAATTTGAATATTTCCAAAGGTCTTGAAACTGGTGTGTATAATTATTCTTCTAAAGAGGCGAATAGATTAAAAATTATTGTTCGTTGGGATAATCCTTTGTTTACGCAAATATATATAGACAGATTAAGAAGTATATTTATTAATTTGAAAAATGAAAAGTTATTAAATGATTTAATAAATAATGAAATAACACCAGATATGTTAGCTTTTATGACACATCAAGAAATGAATACTGAACATTGGAAAGAGTATATTGATAAAAAAAGGAAAAGAGACGCAAATAAACATTCAAATGATATGCAAGCATCAACTGATATGTTTACATGTAAAAAGTGTCGTTCTAAAAAATGCACATATTATGAATTACAAACAAGAAGTGCAGATGAACCGGCAACAATATTTGTCACTTGTTTAGATTGTGGTAAAAACTGGAAATCCTAAAAAAAAATAATTATTATAATATATTTTTTTTAAATTAATATTTCTAAATCACTCATTCTCCAATACTCACAAGAGCCATTTGGAAGAGGTCTTTTTATAATAAAAGGAATCTTTTTTTCATTAAATTCTTTGACTGCAATAAGGTATCCATCAATAACTGAAGGTTCGACTTGAACAAATGGATTTGCACCTGCATTAATTTGCTTAGCACGTTCTCCTATAATTCTTGCCTTTTCATATCTTGTAATAAACGGTAATGTTGTATGTAGAGGATCTACGATTTCGCCATTCTTATTTCTAACTACTTTTGACAAGTTTTGCACTTCTTCATAATTATGTGAATTTAATTCTGGATAAAATTCATTAATAATATTAGATTCTAAAGACTCATCGAATTTTTGCAAATAATTCTCATCATCGTCGTCTTCGCTATCATCATCATCAGATAATTCAAATTGTCTTGTGTTTTCAGTTTTTGTAAAGGCATTCGTTTTATTATCTTCGGTTTCTTCATTTATTAATTCTGAGATTGATTCGTTATCATCATCTTCTATTTCATCTAAATCCAAATCATCATCAAGTTCCTCTTCTTCTAATTCTTCATTATCAATATCTTCTCCAATTTTTATATTTTTCTTTTTTTCTATATCTATGTCCTTTTCATCCTCAATATCACTTGTTTCAAAGTCGCTTTCTTCATCAACATAATCTTCGTCTGGATCCATTATAATTTATATAGTTATTATTTCTAAATACTTATTAAAAAATAAAACATATCAATTTTTTAATTTAATTTATTATTGGTTTTCCAAACAAAATCACAAATGCTACATATATAAGCATATTTCATATTTGCATCGTCATACCTCATATATATTACTTCTGGATGTAAATATTTATCCCCGTCTACATTGTTTGACTTACATTCAGCGTTAGGACATTTAATATTTTTCATTCTTGGTAATGTAGGGTCTAATTTTGTATATTTATTAATAACATGATTAAAATTCATATTTTTATTGTTAACAGAATAAGTGTTAATAATACATGCACCTTCAGAACTAATAGTGTTGTCGACATTTTTACAATTTCTACAATAATAAGTTAGCTTATTGATGTCATCTTCATCAACTGCTAAATAATACATATTATCGCACTGTGTGCAGAATTTCATTATATATTTACTAAATACTAAATATCTAATCTTTTTTGTTTATAATCAATTTTTTATTTGTTCGCCTTTTTAAATGTTACTTTTTTTGTTTTTCTTTTTGAGTTAACAATTTTCTTATTTTTTGCACTTTTTCCTCCTGTATTATATTCTTTTGTAAACCAGCCTTTGCTTTTTAAATCTCTGTATATAGTTTTCATTTCTTCGTGACCAGGAACTTCAGCCTGAAACGGATATTTTTTTTTTTTGTTAGTTTTAAAATCTAAATTTACTTCATCAAAATTGTCAAGATCATCTTTTGGTAAATCCCTTTTTTTGGATTTTTTTTTCGGAGAGCCACCTTTTTTGGGTCTTTTTCTGAACCAACCTTCCTTTTTTTGTTCAAGTTTTTTTTTAATATTTTCAATGTCTGGAACAGGTCCGTTAAAAATATCTGGAACAGGTGAATCTCTAAACATTTCAGCCATTTCATCTCTTTTATTTTTTATTCTTTTACCTTTAATTGGTATAAATTCTATTTTATCAAAATTTATCTCTTCATCATCATTTATTAAACTACTCGTATTTGAAAATAAGCTACTCGCACTAGATGAACGTGATAAAGTTTTATTTTTTTTTTGTTTACTCATTATAATAGTTATAGATATTATGATTATGCGTTATAACAATATATTTTTTTTTAAAATGTCTAAATAAAAAATTGATAAAAAAGAAGATAAAAATATGTTGAACAATAATATATATAATATACAAATGGAAGACCTAACGAGCAGTAAAGGTAAAAGTAACGTAATTCCCGATATTACAGCATTTACTGACGTATATGACTTTTTAGGAAAATATATTAATAAGAGTTCAGACAAAAATAATAATTCAAGGGGTCATACGAATACTCGTATTGGAAGTAAAACACATGGAATTCCAGGTGGTTCCTATAATATTCCAGATGCAGTATATCCAGTTTTTCTAGAACTCTATTATCGAGATATAGTGTCTAAGAATAAAAAAGAATATTTAACGGAGAAGCAAAGAATGGAAGATGGACCATTGGTTGTAGATCTTGATTTTCGTTATGAATATAATGTAGATGAAAAGATGCATACAGAAGAAGAGTTAAATGATTTAATTGATTTATATTTACAAACAATCAAATTAATTTATCAGTTAGATGATGAACAACGGATTAATGTTTATGTAATGGAAAAACCTTCTGTAAATCGTATTGAGAAAGATAAGATTACTAAGGATGGAATACATTTATTATTTGATATTCAATGTGAAAGTGAAATTCAAATAATGATTCGTGAAGAAGTATTGAAAAAAATAGGTGATGTGTTAAAAAAATTACCTTTAACTAATAGTTGGGATAGTGTATTAGATGCAGGGATTAGTAAAGGCACTACTAATTGGCAACTTTTTGGTTCCAGAAAACCGGGTTATGATAAATACACATTATCACGAATTTTTAGTTATGTATTTGACACAACAGACAATGAATTTCAATACAATGAGATACCATTGAGTAAATTTGATATGAAAAAGAATTATTATAAACTTTCTGTTCGTAATAAAGAGAATTCATCATTATTTATGAAAAATGATTTTATATCAAAATTAGAAGAACGTAAAAATAAAAGCAAAAAGTCTAAATCTACAAGTCCAGTTCCGGTTTCTAATAATTTTATAATGGGTCATTATCAAAATAATATATCGTATGATATTAAAAATAAAGATGAATTAGATTATGCCGTGAATTGCTTTCTTGATAAGGTCAATAATACAGAAGAATATACATTAAAAACAATGCATGAATATACGATGATTTTATCGGAACCCTATTATAGTGAATATGATAAATGGATTCGTGTAGGGTTTGCTCTAAAAAATATAGATAATAAATTATTAATTACTTGGATTGCATTTAGTGCAAAATGGGATAGATTTGACTACACTATGATAATGGAACTATGTGAAAGATGGAATAATTTTGAATATAAGCCTACTGAAGGATTGACTAAGTTATCATTGATTCATTGGGCGAAGAAGGAGAATCCAGAATTATATGACCAAATAAATAAGAATTCGTTGGATTATTACATCGATCAAACAATTTGTTCTACCAATTCAAAGTATAAAGCACCAGATAATGACTTAGCTAAAGTTGTATATATGAAATTTAGACATGAATATGTTTGTATAAGTATGAAAAATAGTTTATGGTATCGTTTTAAAGATCATCGATGGAAAGAAGATGATTCAGCAGTTTCATTAAGACAATCAGTTTCTGGTGAAATACGAAACATTTATAATACGAAATTAATTGAATTAATGAATACTCATTCCTCAGGTAATAGGTCTTTGAATCAAATTGGCGAAAGAGACGAAGAAACTGAACAAGAACATGATACTAAAAAGGCTAAAAATATTCAAGCTTTACACATTCATACAAGATTGGGTCAAACTGGAGAAAAGGCTAAGATAATTACAGAATGCAAAGAATTCTTCTATGATAACACTTTTGCAGATAGGTTAGATGAAAATAAACAATTGTTGTGTTTTAAGAATGGGGTAATCGATTTTAGTGTAGAGGATGAATTAACTTTTAGAGATGGTCAACCTGAAGATTATGTTTCGCTATGCACAAACATTAATTATATTAAATTAAATAAAAAACATGAACCAATAGTAAATGAGATAAAAACCTTTATGAGTGAATTATTCCCTGATGAGGAAGTCTGCAAATATATGTGGGAACATCTTGCATCAACTTTAATTGGAACATCTCCAGACCAAACATTTAATATGTATTTTGGTGCTGGGCAGAATGGAAAATCTGTATTGACCTCTCTTATGAAATTAATACTAGGTGATTATGCAAATGTGCATGCGCCTCTTTCTTTAGTTACAGGTGATCGTGCAAATATTGGTGGTTTATCACCAGAGATTGTTTCATTAAAAGGTATCCGTTATGCTGTCATGCAAGAGCCAAGTAAAAAAGATGTTATAAATGAAGGTGTTATGAAACAAATAACAAGCGGTAAAGATGCACTTAGTGGTAGAGCACCTTACCAACCAACTACTGTATGGTTTTATCCTCAATGCAAACTTGTAGTTGCTTGTAATGTGCTAATGGGTGTAAAGTCAAATGATCATGGAACTTGGAGAAGAATTAGAACTGTTCCGTTTAAATCATTATTTACAAACAATCCAGTTGATAATGATAAGGAAAAACCATATCAATTTAAACTGGTAACCAATATAGAAGATAAATTTGAAATTTGGAAAGAAATTATGGCTTCGATGTTAGTAGATATCGTTTTCAAAACAAAGGGTAAAGTTACAGACTGTGATATTGTTACAGAAAAGAGTAATGAATACAGAAATTCACAAGATTGCGTATCTCAGTTTGCTAATGATAAGTTAGTAAGATGTGATAACGGCAAGGTTAGAAAGAATGAACTTAATAGTGAATTTACTATGTGGTATGCCTCTAATTATGGTTCCGGAAAGCCACCTACTAACAAAGAGGTTCATGAATACATGGATAAGACATATGGTAAAAATAAAAATCAAATTTGGAAGGGGGTGAAAATTCTATATGAAGATAATAGCGATGAAGAACTTATTGAAAATGATGATATTGGAGAGGAGGATTTATAAAATGAAATAGTAAACAAATAATATTTCATTTTATTTATACACTACCAGATAGTAGATTTAAACTTAAATTATAATTTTTTATTAACATTTCTTCTACATAATAAATAAAAAATGGATATGTAAAAAATATAATTGCTATAAAAACCTTTAAATATTTATTAAAATCATATTGAAATGTTATTGATAAGACAGCTAAAACTGCTAAAACATAATATACTATAAATAAAAAATAATTTAGACTTGCTAATTCATATATTTTTTTCACTTGATAATCTGCTTTATTGCTTTTTAATAAAGCATCATCAAAACTATATCTGAATATCATGAATATTTCTTATATACAATATACTTATAATTTTTTATAATTTTCATGAGGTTCATTTGCAATTATATTTTCAAAAGATTCTTCTAAAACTGGAACACATAACATTTTTTCGTTATCCCACTTTGTTCCATCTCCACAATTTTGAGGTCCTTTGCATTTACTCATATCAATAGAACCGAGTAAATCACCATCTTTCGCTGCTTGTTTTCTTTTTTTTTCTAATTCCTCTGGTGTGTCTACATTTGGTTTTTCTAAATTAAGTTTATCATAATCAATAGGGTCTCTTGAATTTATTTCATCATTTAAATTGGAACAAATAATAATGGAAATAGCAATTACTGCAATTCGTGCAATTGTCAAAATAGATTCTGGAACAAAAGGAAAGTTCTTTTCTATCAAATATAAAATAATCAAAATAGCAACAGTAAATGTAAGAATAAAAAATATTTTATTATATTGTTTTAGTCTCTGACTTCCGTTTTTTTTTAAAACCGCATCTCTTATGCCCGTTTCTGTAATTTGATTGTAGTGATCTACTTTTTTTTGTATATTGTCCTTTTCTTTATCAAGTATTTCTTTTACTTCATTCTGTTGTTCTAATAAAATTTGATTTTTACTTTTATCATCATTAATGGTTGCATTTAAATGATTAATTTGTTGTGATACTCCTGACATATCGGTAGTAATGAAATCAACTGACATTTGAAATATAAATATATAATAATTATACATATTTATATTTGAGTAGCTAATACTAACAACGAAGCAAAAGCGATTCCTCCTAAACCAAGTAAAAATTTATCTTGTAAGATATTGCTTTTATAATCTCTTTCCATTTGTTTAAATTTTTTATTTTCAACTAATTCAGTATATTGTAAATTATGCCCCGGATTTGATTTTATTTCTTCTATTTTTTCCTTAATTTCATTTTTATTTTCTCTAATTTGTTTATTTTCACTACTCATTGATTGTATATTATTGCTAATATCATGAATTGCATTTATAGAATCAAATGTTTCATATTCATTAAAAATAGAATAATATAATTGACTCATATTTATTATATTATAAGTATTTATTTTATTCAAATTCAAAGAAAAAATAATATAACATTACAGAACCTATTGTGGTAATAACTATATTTTTACATATTTCATATTCTAATAGTGTTGAAGAATCTGTCGATGGATTTTGAAATAGTCTAAAATTATTTTTGTTTACTTTATTTTCTTTTTGAATATCTTTCAACTCTTTATTCAGTTCTATATTTTCTTCTAAATTTGTAAAATTTTCTAATTCTGATTTCATATAATATATGTTATTATTTATATCCATAAACTTATCTTCATATTGATTTTTTTTTTTACTACATTTGTTTTTTTCAGGGTCCATGCATATTTTATGTTGGTTTTCAAGTTCTTTTAATCTATTTTGAATTAGTTTGTACTCTTTTTCTACACTGTTAAAATCAGAACCTATTTTATCATTTTCATTTAATTCAGAGTAACAATCTTTTGTTAATTCACAATTATTAATATTATATAATTCTTTAAGTGATGAAATACTAGCATTTAAATTATAAAACAATGTTTGAATATTTATATTTTTATTATTTATTTGTCTATTTGTTTGTTCTAATGAATTGATTTCTGACTTTATTTTTTTTATTTTATTATTTATTTCTTTTTCTATTGATCTATACCAGTCCACGTGATTCCTACTGCGTAATTTTGCAACTTCTTTTTGTTTTTCCATTTTTTTTATTTCATTTTTTAAATTCTTAATATTTGTTTTGTTTTCTGTAATCATTTTATCATTACGTTGCAATGTGTCATAACTTTTATTCAGTTCTTTTGATTTTTTCATAATTTCATTATAATTTTGTTGACATGATTTTAATTTGTTATCACATTCTGTATAAGTTAATTGTGCTTTGTTTCTTTTATCCTTTGAAACATTTAATATTTTCTCTTTTTCTATTAATTGTCTTTTATCTTCATCTATAGGTATTTTTAATTGTTCACAATCTTTTTTGTTATTATCCATGCAATCAATAAAATCAACATTTGTTTCTAAATTTTTATTCATATCTGAATATACATTTAATTTTGTATTATCTAAACTAAATGCTTCATATGTTTGTTCTTTTTTCATTATTATATATATTTGTATAATAATGAGATTAATTTACCAATCTTTTGAAAAAAATACATTTTTATAAACTCGGTTCCAAAAATATTTTAATGCCAAATATACATTTGATTGAATAGGATAAATTAGTAATGGATATATAAATAAAAATACTAATAGTGCTGATTTAAATATGTAATCTGGGCTTTGAAAAATTTTCGAATACATAAAATATGTCAATACCAGTAGAAGCGAATAAAAAATAATTAATAAAATAAAGTTTATATAATATAAATTGTAAGTATCTTCTTTTATTAAGTTAATTTTACTTGGATCAATAGAATATTTTTCTTTTAAGTATTGTTTTTCTTCTTCTGTAACTGTCTCTGGATCTAACTCCATCTATATATATAATCATTGATTTTTCAATATCATAAATCCAATAAATAATATCCCAATACTCATATTGATTGTTCCTAAAAATGCTTGATTGTAATATTTTTGTGCATCAAGATAATTTTTTTCTAAAGTCTTATGTTGGTTTTCTATTTCGGTATAAGTCTCCATATTAATTTGATTTTTTTGCTATAACAGATAATGATATTAAAATACCTATAATTAAATTAATTGTTGTTAAATAATCTTTTTCATAAAGCATTTTGGTATCTTTATATCTTCCATCTGCACCACTATTTGAATGTGCGTTATTTTTACCATCTGGCGGAGGCATAGGTCCATTTAAAGCATAGTCTGGATTTGTTCCTGGAAAATATTTGGAACTTAAACGTTTAAGTCTGTTTTTTTCGTCGTTGTTACGATTATTTAAAGCATTTCTGTTAGCATTTGAAGTTCTTGATGAAACACCCGTTCTTCTTACATCATCTTTACCACGTCCATCATTTACATATTTATCAAAATTATTTCTTGCATCAAATCCCCTTCCTGCACAAAAATTTGGTAACATTTACTATATAGTTTGATAATAAATTAAACTATATAAAATTTATATTAAAATATTTATTTCTTTAATTCTTCTATTTCTTTTTTAATTGATTTTATTTCATTTACTAAATGTGGTATTAATTTGGTTTTATCTACACCTTTATATGTAGAACCGTCAGGATAAGTATTTTCCTCTACTAAATCTGGGAATAATTCCTCCACTTCTTGAGCTATAAAACCAATGTGTTTTTCCTTATCTTCTTCTTCATAATTCCAGTGAAATTTCACTGGTCTTAGTTT
>TARA_B100001093_G_scaffold365324_1_pt1 | contig 43181 bp, 36 predicted proteins | sample TARA_B100001093 | Tara Oceans TARA_B100001093 (sample SAMEA2623116) | marine metagenome | biome: marine biome (ENVO:00000447); feature: surface water layer (ENVO:00002042); material: "saline water (ENVO:00002010), including plankton (ENVO:xxxxxxxx)" | depth 5 m | reverse complement strand
CCATTTCTTGCATTTCTAGCAGGTAATACACAGTCAAACATATCTACTCCTCTTAAAATAGCTTTTACTAGATCTGTAGGTTTTCCTACTCCCATCAAATATCTTGGCTGTTCAATTGGCATATTTTTCCCTAATAATTCTACTATATCTAACATAGGCTCTTTTTTTTCTCCAACTGAAAGTCCGCCTATAGCAATTCCACACTTTGCAAACGGGAGCATTTGTTCTAAACATTTCATTCTTTCTGAAGGGTCTATTCCACCTTGAATTATCGGAAACATAGTTTGACTATGACCATATACATTAGATTTACTTTCTATATACTCAAAAGCCTGTTTAGTCCAGTCTTCAGTAAGTCTTGAAGCTCTTTTAAGTTCTTTTTTGTTGCAATTTGCAGGAGGGCAATAATCAAATGCCATAATAATATCTGAGCCAAGCTGTATTTGAACTTCCATAGATTTTTGTGGAGTGAAAAAATGTTCACTACCATCTAAATGCGAACGAAAATTAACTCCTGTGTCTGTAATTTTATTCATACTACTTAAGGAAAATACTTGATAGCCGCCACTATCTGTTAAGATACTTTTATTCCAATTTAGAAATTTATGAAGCCCACCATTTTTATGAATGATTTCTGTTCCAGGCCTTAAATATAAATGATAAGTGTTTGAAAGCATTATATCTACTTCAAGATCGTGGAGGTCTTTGGGTGAAAGTGATTTAACTACTCCATGGGTTCCAACTGGCATAAAAACAGGTGTTTCGATTAAAGAATGATCTGTTTCTATTTTACCAGTTCGTGCTAATGAATGATCATCTTCCGATAAAACAGTGAATTTCAATCTTGTTTACCAATCATAACCAAAGGATATAATATATTGTGGTTTAGAGTATCCACCGCTTGGATATTTATCCCATGCTGTATCAATTCGAATTAATGCAAAAGGAGTAAAGATTTTAGTCCCAAATCCAAAAGTAGTTAAAACGGGAGAAGCTTTTGGATCAGTTAATCCATATTTACTTCTAACGAGCTCGCTATTATCAAACTCATCTGAAGAATCCCATGCAGCTCCGACATCTAAAAATAAATGACCAAAAATATTTCCAAATCTTATTCTAGCAGGAAAACTAACATCAACATAGTTTACAAATGGGAATCTAAATTCAAAATTTGCAACAGCAACATTTTTGCCAACTCTTTCTCTATATCTTGCTCCTCTTAAAGGAAAAACATACTCACTAAAATATACATCTTCAAGGATGCTTGTATTATCGTAGTCCAAAACTCTTTGAGCATAAAATCCAGAATCATCTCTTCCTTCCGTTTGAGTATCAGAAAAAATCATCATTTGAGAATTACCACCCAAAAAGAACTTTTGCGGTTTATCGCCCATACTCTTTCCAAGCATCAATCTTGCTGCAATACTATAATTTCTACTTAGCTTAAAATACTTCCTCATATCAAATTTAATAGTTTGAAATGGAACAGAATCACTACCAATGTCTGGGCTGAATTGAAATGTTAAGTATTGCTTAAATCCATCTACTGGACCTGTATACCCATTTGTAGAATTATCAAATACATAACTGGTTAATGGAATAATTGCTTTTAAATTTTCCTCATAGTTAGTAGATGAATTAAAAGTAAAAATATCTAGTTGTTTGACAGTATAATTAACGGATCTAATAGTAGCTCCAAAGTCTAATCTTGAAAATTTAGAAAATGGATATTGGCCAAATAATCCAATACCATAATCTTTAAGCTGTCCTATAAAATCATAATTTAAGTTATAACCTAGCGAAAATGTATTTGCTTGCTGAAACAGTGTAGTATAATAATTAGTTCTATTTTTCAAATATGCGTACTGAATTACTACGTCGCTATTATCTAAATCTATTACAAGATTGGTTCCAATATTAATGCGATGATCTCCCATCACATCACTCCAAGCTAAATTTGCAACTCCCCTTGATCCAAAAAGGTTATCAATTGTTGCTGAAGTTGAAATATAATCGACAGAAAATTCTGTCTGGTATTTTCTTGATGTAAATTGATTATCGAATCGCAAAGAATCAATCTTGGAATCTTCCTGCTTTTGATTATCTGAATTTTTATATTTATAATTTCTAGCAAATATATAGTTTGAATAGCTTTGTTGTTTAGCAACTTTCTGACTTTTCTTCAAAGATCTCAAATCTTCAAAATCTTTATTTATATTTTTTTCTGAAAAATATTTTGTTTCTTTAACATCTTTTTTTGAGACTTGGCTAACATTGCTCATCAAATATAAATCCCATCCTCTTTCTTCAAAACCTGAAAAAATAATATTATTATCTTGATCTATATCAATCTGCTGTATACCTGTAATAACATTTGTTATTGGAAATGATTCATTGTTTGAAAGATTATGTTTAAAAATATTCGTTATGCCATTATGATCAGAAGTATAAAACAAATTTCCATCAGTACTTGCTATAGGATAATTCTCGTTCACTGCTGTACTAGTAATTTGAGATATTTGAGAATTTGAAAAATCAAATTGATAAATATCTGTTTGTGAAAAATCTACATTAAACATTACATCAACGTCAGAATTAATTCCTCTATCAGAAGTGAAATATATTTTAGATCCATCAGGGGCCCAACTAGGGGAACTTTCAGAAAAAATATCATTTGTCAAATTTTTTATTTCATTATCAACTAAATCAATAATATAAATATCACTTGAATCATCTTTATGGCCCATAAATGCAATTTTCATTTCGCGAGGATGCCATGACGTTGTGAAAACTCCATCTAAATCAATAGATATCTTTTCATATTTACCAGATTCTACATTTACGATAATGATTGAATCTTGCTCTCCACTTTTTGAAGCAAAAGATATAAACTTGCCATCAGGAGACCATGAAATTCCCGGTTGTAACCACTTCAATTCTTCAAAATCGGGAGTTGTATTTCCTCTAATTAGTCTCTTTTTTTGTTTTTCTGATCTAACGTCATATAAAATTAAATCCATATAACCGCTCTGATCTGAAAAATATGCTATGGTGCTCCCATCAGGAGAAAAAGACGGACTAACATTATAAAAATTTCTTGTTTCTGTTCTATCAGTAATTTTTGTTGAAAAATCATCGAAGTTTTCTCTATTAATAAGATCAGGCCAGTATTCTCTTTTTAAGAAATCGTGCCAATTATCAGTTAGTTTTTCAAAATCAACACCTAACGCACTTTCAAAACCTTTTTCTGCGTTTTGAGTTCTTCTCATTTGCTCAAAAATTTCACCTACTTTTTCTCTACCATATTTTTGCGTAATGTACTGCCAAACTGATTGCCCACCTTTATAGGCAAGAATAGAATAATTTAGCTCGGGAATAGATGGTAATCTTTCTTGAAGAGCCAAATCTCTTAGTACCATATCTGAATTAGTATCCCAATCTACCGATAAAAATTCTGCTAGACCCTCGTTTGCCCACAAAGGTACTTGAAGTAATATTCTTCCACTAATAAGACCTTGAGCATTTCCTCCATAAACTAATTCATTTATTGCTGCATGGACTAATTCATGATGTATGACGTGTTCAAACTGCGCATACGATCCTTCAAAAGGTATCACAATTCTGTTCTTGTAGAGCTCTGTTACCCCTCCAATCCCTTCAGACATATAAACATTAACAATATTTGTTTGCTGAAAATCATTATGAGAGGTATACACAATAATTTTTATTGGCTTATTACTTGTCCATCTAAGATGCTTTCCAATCTGCTCCAATGATCTCTCAGCAACTTTGGAAGTAAAAATGGCTAAATCATAATTATCTCCATAATAATATACATTGGTATTTGGACTAACAACATATTCCCAATCAAACGTATCATACTGAACTTTATTTTGACCAAAACTTTGGGCAAATAGGTTATTTGCAAATAATAGTAGAATTAATATAGCTTTCATATGATTTTATAAGTTAAAAAATTGATAAAGTTTCAAATAATTTAAAGACTGAAATTAATTTTTACTATAAAGAATAAATAATTAGGCTTAAAAAAATTTATAATATTAATTCATTGATGCAATTTTGATAAAATATTAAGTTTTTCCATGCAACTGCCTATTTACTTTTTTGGAGATAATCATTTTTCTCCGATACCATCTTTATCCAATGATAAAAAAATTAAAAAACTCAAAGAGTTCATTAGTTCTCTTGAAGAGGATAATGGAAGTATATTTATATTGGGAGATTTCTTTGATTACTACTTTGAGTACAAAAAAAATAATCCTAATAATTTTGAAGATATTTTTTTGATTCTAGATCAAATAAAAAAAAGAGGTTTTGAGATTTATTTTATGGCTGGTAATCATGATTATTGGATTGGAGATAAATTTCGTTCTTACACTACTAAATCATTTCTTACCGATCAAACTATATCCGTTGGGTCCAAAAAGATCTATGTAACACACGGAGACGGAATACTATCATGGGACAGGGGATATAGAATTTTAAAAATAATTTTAAGAAGTAAGATATTTAATTTTTTATTCTCAATTCTTCCTAAGTCTTTTGCATTAAAGATAGCAGAAAAAATCTCTTATGAAAGGAAAGATTCTCATCAAAGTAACAAAGAATTACTAGAAAAAATTCACAATGAATTGATTAAGTTTTCAAGAAATAAGTGGAAAGTAGGATTAGATTTGGTAATAATGGGACACTATCATCACTCTTTCCATTACACTGAGAATAATAAAGAGCTTATCATTGTTGATGATTGTTCAGAAGACGAGTTTAATTATGTCAAATATGATGGACAATCTATATCAATCAATAGACTCTGATTTAAGCCATATCTGCCAATGAAACCATAATTGCATTTTGAGTGTGTAATCTATTTTCAGCTTGTTCGAAAACAATAGAATTAGCAGAATCAATAACTCCATCTGTTACCTCTCTACCTCTTTCAGCTGGAAGACAATGCATAAACATATAGTCATCTTTTGCATGTTTTATAAGCTCTTCATTGACTTGCAATGGAGAAAATATTTTGATTCTTTCATCGATTTCTTTTTTTTGACCCATTGATGCCCATACATCAGTATAAATAACATCTGCATCTTGAACCCCTTTAACAGGATTATGAGAAATATTAATTGTTGAAATTTCCTTAGATCTAGTAAAAGATATGGTATCAGCATCAGGTTCAAATCCTTCTGGACATACACACGTAAATTCAAAAGGAAGTATAGCTGCTAATCTAATCCAAGAATTCACAATATTATTTCCGTCTCCAACATAAACAATTTTAAGATTTTCAAGATTATCCTTTTTTTGCTCCCAAATAGAAAACATATCTGTAAGTATTTGGCACGGATGATTATAGTCAGTCAAACCGTTGATTACTGGAACGGTTGCATGCTTTTCAAAATTCAGCATATCTTTATGACTAAAAACCCTTGCCATAATCATATCGTTATATCTACTAAACAGTTGAGCTAAATCTGAAGCGCTTTCACGAGTACCTAAACCTATATCTTGTGGAGCTAAATAAATAGCATGGCCTCCCATCCAAGCAAATCCAGTCTCAAAAGATACTCTAGTTCGCGCAGAAGGTTTTGCAAATATCATTGCCATAGAATGATCTTTAAATGGCAAATAGCTTTCTTTATTTCTATACTTTGCTTTCAACTCTGCGGCTAATTCAAATAAGTCTAGAATTTCATTTTTATTGAAATCATCAACTTTTATACAATGTTTTACACTCATTACTCTTTCCTTTGATTTGCATTTTTAATATTTAATATTTTACGATATTTAGCTACAGTTCTTCTTGCAACTAAAAAATCTTTTGTCATTAATTTTTCAACTATATGTGAATCAGAAAGTGGTTTACCCTTATCTTCTTTTTCAATAATGTTTGAAATCATATATTTTAACTCATTTGAAGAAGAAACTTCTCCAGAATTTTTTGTTAATGCGCTAGAAAATAAACTTTTTAAGCTAACAAGTCCAATAGGAGAATCAATATATTTATTTTTGATTACTCTACTAACGCTGGAAATATCTTTTTCAATTTTTTTTGCTATATTTTCTAATTTTAAAGGACTTAAAAATTCTGATTTTTCTGATAAATAGTCTCCTTGGACCAGCAAGATTTGTTCAATGACATCTTTCAAAACTGATGATCTATAATTGAGTGTATCTAGAATATTTTGAGCACTACTTATATGGTTTTTCAAAAAAGATTTTTCTTGTTCTGAAGATTTTTCATTGAACGCTGCATCTAAATAATCTTGAGATATTTGATATTTATTTAAAAAACTATCATTGATTAAAATGAGCCACCCATCATCTTTCAACTTCACAACTGCGTCTGGTATAATATTTTCATCACCTAAATCAATATCAAATATTGGTGAAAAATTTTGATCTGCAATTATTAGCAATGCTTGATCAATTTCCTCTGACTTGCTATCCAATGAATTTTTAATACCTTTTATATCCTGGTCTAAAAATTGCTCAAAATAATTTTCAACAATTTCAGTTGAAAGGCTATTTATATTTTTCAATTGAAAAATCAAATATTCTTTTAAATCTCTAGACGCAACTCCTTTAGGATTTAATTGCATCACATATTTTCTAATTTTGTTTATCACTCCTATACTACATGTATGGTTGTCAGCAATTAATTCTAATTCGGTATCTAAAAACCCATTCTTATCTAAATTAAAAATTATTTCTTTTGCTATTAGCTTATGACTGTCATCCAAATCTGAAGTGTCTATTTGATTAATTAAATCATCAGATATATCTTTTTTTTCAGGTATATTCGCTAAAAATAAATCATACGATCCTTGATCTGAAAACCCGTCCTTATATTGATTGACTGATTCTGATTCTTGTATACTTTTTTCTTCTAAAACTGGATTAATTTGAATCTCACTTTCTAAATCTTTTTCGAGCTCTTCTATAGAAAGTTCTAATAATCTAGACTTTATAATTTGTTGGGGAACAATAGATTGTTTTTGCTTGAGCTTAGTGGATAGTTTACTCATTGATCAAGTTTAAAATTTTTCCCAAGGTAAATTCTTCTAACTTCTTCATCATTTGCAAGCGTCTCAGCGTTGCCTGATTTTAAAATTTTTCCACCATACAATAAATATGATCTATCTGTTATTGACAATGTCTCTCTTACATTATGATCAGTAATTAATACGCCTATGTTTTGTTTTTTTAATGAAATAATCATCTGTTGAATGTCCTCAACCGCAATTGGATCAACACCCGCAAAAGGTTCATCAAGTAAAACAAAATCTGGCTTGAGAGCTAAGGTTCTACAGATTTCAACCCTTCTTCTTTCACCGCCAGATAATCCTGCTCCAATATTATGTCGAATATGATCAATGTTAAACTGATTAAGCAGCTTATCAATTAATGTATTTTGCTCTTCTTTATCTGGAATAAAAGTTTCTAAAACAATTTTTAAATTATCTTCTACGCTAAGTTTTGCAAATATAGACGGCTCTTGCGCTAAGTACCCAATACCCATTCTTGCTCTTTTATACATTGGAGATTTTGTAATATTTTTATCTCCAAAAGTAATCTGTCCAGAAGTTGGTCTAATCATGCCAGTAATCATATAGAATGTTGTTGTTTTACCTGCCCCATTTGGACCTAACAATCCTACAACCTCCCCTTTATGTAAATTGAGATCAATATCATTGACCGCATAGAAATCTCCATATTGTTTTACTAAATTTTCCGCTTTTAAAATCTTACTCATTGTTAATTGAACCTCTAGGATTTAAAATATTCCAATTTGTTAAATCTATATTTGATTCAAATCCTTTACCATGTAATGTATCTGTATCTGAAGTTATAAACTCCAGAGTAGCCTCTGTAAATATTTTGTCTGAACTATTATCCCAAAGCAAAGAATCAGTCAATAGCTTCTTGCCATCATTTGACACAACGCTAACGTTTCCAAAAGCTTTTATTAGATTATCTTTCTCATCAACAATTGCTAATTGAGACTTTATGAGAGATTTATGCATAAAATTTTCATCATATAAATTAACAAATACATTATCATATAGTTCTAATTGCAAAGACTCATTATTTTTTTTGAGAATATCAGATTGAATCTTTGCTGTGATATTGCCTTTTTTTGTTAAAGTAATTTCTACATTACTGGATACCTGATCATGCCGATCTTGTACAATATTTTCACTGGATTCAGGGCTCGAACATCCAATTAGATAAAACATTATAAGGAATGAAAAATTATTAAATCTTTTAATCATCTTAATTCTTCGAGAAGCTTATCTAAATGAGCTATATAGCCTCCTCTTGATTCAATTAACATATCGATAACCTCTCTAACAGCTCCTTTTCCTCCTGCTAAGGTGGTAGTGTAATGTACATAATTAGCAATATATTTAGGAGCATTAGGCACTGTAACTGCAAAACCAACTTTTTCAAGAAGCGGGATATCAATTATGTCATCTCCAACAAAACATATTTCATTATCTGATAAGCTATACTTCTTTTTTAATTCGCTATATGCGTCGATTTTTCTAATAACACCATTATAAATATCATCAATTTGTAATTCTTTGGCTCTTAGTGAAGTAGTTTCAGATTCTCTACCAGTAATCCATGCAGTTTTAATATTAAGCTTTAATAAACGAAGCATAACAAATCCTACGCCATCTAAAGCATTAAAAGATCTCATCTCTTCTCCTGAAGTACTTTTGATAAATGCTCCATCAGTTAATACGCCGTCTATATCACAAATAAAGAGTTTAATTTCTGAAAGCTTTTCTTTTAATTTTTTATCCATATTTTAGATAAGTTTCCCTAAATGCTAGTATTGATTTTAAAATTTTTTCAAGCTTACTAATTGACCACTGTGTGCTAGCATCACTTAAAGCATTTTCAATATCATCGTGTATTTCCATAAAAATTCCATCTGCACCAGATGATACAGCTGAGAAAGTTTGAGATGGAATATATTTTCTATTTCCGCTGGTAGTTTTTTCATGATTTCCAGGAATCTGTGCGCTATGAGTTGCATCAAAAATGACTGGGAAACCAAATTGTCTCATGATTGGAATTGACCTTAAATCAGTAACTAAGCTATCAAAGCCAAATGAATTACCTCTTTCAGTTATTAAAATATTTTCGTTGCCAGCTTCTTGAACCTTCTTAATGATATTTCCAACTTTATAAGGAGATAAAAATTGTCCTTTTTTAATATTGATTACCTTGCCTGTTTTAGCTGCTGCGATTAAAAGGTCTGTCTGTCTACATAAAAATGCTGGAATCTGGATTATGTCCACGACATCAGATACTTCGTTTGCATGCTCTGGAAGATGAATGTCTGTAGTAACAGGAATATTAAAATTATTTTTGATTTCTTCTAGAATTCTTAGTCCATCTTCAATACCATTTCCCCTAAAAGAAGATATTGAAGTACGATTTGCTTTGTCAAAAGAACTTTTAAAAATAAATGGTACATTTAATTTCGACACAACCTCCGTGATCTGTTCTGCCATACCAAAACAATGATCCCTACTTTCTATAACACAAGGCCCTCCAATAAGAGGAATTGCATTATCTCCAAAAACAATATTTTTTGTCTGTACTTTATTTACTGCCATTATTTTCTACTTTCTTTCAATGATGCTTTAACAAATTCTCTAAAAAGTGGATGTGCTTTGTCGACTCTGCTTTTAAGCTCTGGATGAAACTGACAACCAACAAACCATGGGTGATTTTTTAGTTCTATGATTTCAACAACTCCAAGTTTTTCATTTATTCCTGAAAAAATTAAACCTTTTTTCTTCATTTTATTGACATATTTATTATTTACTTCATATCTATGTCTATGGCGTTCCCTGATAGATTTTTTACGATAAACTGAAAATGCTTTTGTACCGACTTCAATATTGCAATCATAGGACCCTAATCGCATGGTTCCACCTTTTAACTTAATAGCTCTTTGCGACTCCATCAGATTAATAACTTTATGTTTTGCCTTAGGTTTAAACTCTGCGCTGTTAGCATCTTTTATATTGCAAATATTTCTTGCATAATCAATTACAGCACACTGCAATCCTAAACAAATACCTAAAAATGGAACATTATGTTCTCTTGCATACTTTGAAGTTAAAATTTTCCCTTCAGCTCCTCTGGAGCCAAAGCCTCCTGGAATTAAAATTCCATCGATGTTGTCAAAAGCTTTATGAGCTTGCTTATCGTTTTTAATTTTTTCAGTATTGACCCAAATAACTTCTACTTTAGTATTATTTTCAACTCCTGCATGAATGAAAGACTCTGTAATACTTTTATAGGCATCGTGTAATTCGGTGTATTTACCGCACATTGCAATTTTAATGGTACTGCCAGGATTTTTATAAGTTTTAATGAAATTTTTAAGCTTATCAATTGAAGGTTTATTTTTAAGTCCAAGTCTTTGGCATATTTTTTTTGTGATATTTTGCTCTTCTAACAACAAAGGTACTTCATAAATACTTGATACATCTCTGTTTTCAATTACATGACTAGCTTGAACATTGCAAAATAATGCTAACTTATCTTTAATATCTTTAGTGACTTTATTTTGTGTTCTACAAAATATAAAATCTGGTGTTAAACCTATCTCTCTTAATTTCATAACAGAGTGTTGTGTTGGTTTAGTTTTTAATTCTCCGCTTGCATCAATAAATGGGAGCAATGTGAGATGTATTATTAGTGAATTTTGATATCCTAAATCTAAAGATAATTGACGAATAGCTTCAAGGAAAGGCAAGCTTTCAATATCTCCAACTGTGCCACCGACCTCACAAATGACAACATCATATTTTTTTGATTTAGCTAATGCATTCATTCTATCTTTTATCTCATCAGTGACATGTGGAATAACTTGTACAGTTTCACCAAGATATGAGCCAGATCTTTCTTTGTCTAATACGGTACTATAAACTTGTCCGGCAGTTGCATTGTTCATGGATGACATATTCTCATCAATAAATCTTTCATAGTGTCCTAAATCTAAATCCGTTTCAGATCCATCATCTAAGACAAACACTTCTCCATGTTGATAAGGATTCATTGTGCCAGGATCAACATTAAGGTAAGGATCGAGCTTTAAAATATTAACTTTTAGGCCTGCACTTTTAAGAAGATAACCTATTGAAGAGGCAGAAATCCCTTTGCCCAGACCAGACATTACTCCTCCAAGAACAAAGATGAATTTAGTTTTCATAGTTTTTTAAGTCTTCTTTTGTATCAATACTTCTGTATTTAAAATCACTAATTAATAGTTTAATAGCAATATTATTATCAAGAGCTCTAAGCTGTTCTAAGCTATATTTTTTTTCATTTGGTGACTGATCAAGTGAAGTAAATAAATCTAATGTTTTTTTTCGATATGCATATATACCAACATGCCTATAATACTGTTGACCTTCTTTGAGATTTTCTCTTAAAAATGATAAGGCATAATTATCTTCGTTCAAATTCACCTTGACAACATTTCTGTTAGTTAAATCCTCACCTCTTAAGTCGGTTGATGCAATTGAAGCCATTTCAACGTTAGTATCATCAAACAATGAAATTAAACTGTCAATCAACTGAGGTTCAATACCTGGTTCATCTCCTTGAATATTAACAACAATACTACAATCAAATTTATTAGCAACTTCAGCTACTCTGTCTGTTCCTGATTGATGTGAACCTGAAGTCATTATAGCATTTGAACAATTAATATTTTCTAAGGTTTTTTCTGAATCAACAGCAACGATAACATCCTCAAGCAATGAAGACTTTTTAGAACGATCAAAAACATGTTCAACAATAGATTTTCCATTTAGTTGGTAGAGAATTTTATTAGGGAAACGAGTTGAATTTAGTCTAGCAGGAATAATACCAAGTATCACTGGTTTTCCTTTTTAACAGTTAGAGGTACTTTAATATAATCTCCATTTGTACTTGGACTATTTTTTAAAACATCTTCTTTGCTCAAAGAACTATTAGCCGTATCTGCTCTTAATGAGGTATGCATATCATGAACATTATTAAGTTCTTGAATATTTTCGGTATCAATCTCATTTAACGTATCCATATAGCTCAAAATATTATTCATATCTTCAGTTCTCTTTTCAAGCTCATCCTCTGTTAAAGATAGCCTAGAAAGACCTGCAATTTTTTTAACTTCTTGTTCAGTGATTTTATTTTTTTTAGACATAAATGATTTGAATGAATTTAGATGATTAAGAACTTTGCAGCAAGCAAAAGGCTATAAGCTTAATCGTATCTCATTGAATCTATAGGATTTAGTCTTGATGCTCTTATCGCTGGATATAAACCAAAAATAATTCCCATAGATGCGCAAATTTGTAAACTGTAAAATACCCAATCAAATGGGATTACTGGGTCCTGCTGTAAAAATATTGCAACAATACTTCCAAATGATAATCCTAAGATAATTCCAACTATTCCACCAAGAAGAGAAATCAAAACTGCCTCTATTAAGAACTGTAAAAAAATGTCTATTCTTCGGGCACCTAGCGCTTTTCTAATACCAATCTCTTTGATTCTTTCAGTAAGAGATACTAGCATGATGTTAGCAATCCCTATTCCTGCAACCAACAATGAAATTCCTGCAATTAATCCAACAAAAATTGATAGTGAAGAAGTAAAACTTCCAAAAGTATCCATTAATTGATCATTTGTTGCGATGTAAAAATTATTTGGTTGACCTGGAGGAATTTTTCTAATTGCTCTAAATACCCCGATAGCTTCATCTGTAGCATCTGCCAAGGTATCCATAGATTCAGCTTCTAGAATAAGTTGAAGGTCAGGTCTTCCCCCCCAGCCTTTTTTGCCAAAATATTTCAAGAAGGTACTAATTGGGATACCGATCATACTATCCATGTTTTGCCCTAACAGTTCACCTTTTGGCTCTGTTAAAGCAATTATTTCAAATGGAATATTATCAATTTCGATTGATTGACCAACCGGGTTCGAATATGGAAAAAGTTGTTCTTTAATATAGAACCCTACAATAGCGACCCGACGAGAATTTTCTATGTCAATATCTTGTATATTTCTGCCATCAAGAATATCATATTTAGAAACAGATAAAACATCTCCATCTGATCCCCACAAACTTGCAAGTCTACTTTTTAATTCTTCTTTTCCAACAGATATAGTTCTATCGCTAGGCTCTTCCGTTGTTGTGGCAGCCATATTTGTTGTTAAAGTAAGAGTGCGTTTTAACTGTTCATATTCATCCCATGTAATTCTTGGAATTCTTCCTTTACGACCAACACTGGGTCCAAATTGAATATCTATAGGATTATCTTTTGTGATATAAAAAATATTGGTTTTCATATCACTAACCAGCATCTCTGTTTGCTTTTCAAATGTAGCTAGGACAGTCATAATTGCAATGATTGAGGAAACTCCGACAGTAATACCCATCAAAGTCAGTGCAGTACGTAATTTTGTTTGACCAAAATAGAATAATACACCTCCAATGGCATCAATAAGATAATTAAATATTCTATTCATCTCTTAAGGCATCTATTGGATTTAAATTTGCTGCAGTTCTAGCAGGAATCATGCCAGCTAATATGCCAATTACTACGCAAACCATAAAAGTATAAAAAATTAAAATAGCGTCAAAGCTTACCGGCAGCGTAGAACCGTTAAAACTCGCAATTGGAAAGGAAGAAATGCCAAAGACTGTTAGTCGTATAAGTAGAATCCCAACAGACCCTCCAATAATTGCAATAGCAACAGCTTCACTTAAAAATTGAGTTAAAATATTAAAGTTAGTAGCACCCATTGCTTTTCTCAAACCAATCTCTCTAGTTCTTTCTCTAACAGAAACAAACATAACATTCATAATTCCAATAGCAGATACCACTAAGGAAATTCCCGTAACTAAAAATCCCATCCCAGCAATAGCATTTTTCATGTCATTAAACTGAGTTTTATAAGCATCGGCAGAATTCACAGCAAAATTATCATCATCACCTGGAGGTATTTTTCTAGCGACACGCATAATCATTCCGACTTCCTCCTTAGCTAAAGGAATATTATCTGGATTAGCTTGTAATACTAATTCATCAAATCCCCATCTAGTCAAAATACGTTCGAAAGTTGTTGAGGGCATAAGCACAAGAGAATCAAGACTTCCTCCAGGAACCATTCCCATACCTTGTTTTTTTAGCTCACCTATAATTTCAAATGTAACATTATTCAATCTAATTTTTTTTCCGATAGGATCTTTGCCTTCAAAAAATCCATCTCTGACACTTGCACCCACAATAATTACTCTTCTCTGTAATTCCCATTCATTTTGGGAAAAGAAACGTCCATTGACAATCTCTGTTCCACTAAGCATATCTTGATAACTTGGGTACACTCCGTTAAGTTGTACCCATGAAGCCTTATTACCAAAGCTTGCTCTAGTCCAAGTATTCTTCTTAATACTTACATCTGTTACGTATTCACTGTATTGATTTATATACTCCAAAGAAGATTCTTCAATTTTTGGACGGTTTCTATATTTCCACCAATCAAAATCAAAAGACCATGGCCAAGTACCAACATAGATTTTATCATTTCCATAGTAATCCATAGATTTTGCAAATTCCTTATCAATACTGGAGATTGAAGCTGTAACTAAACTAACTGTAAAAATACCAATAGTTAGTCCAGTTGAAGTAAGAATAACCCTGGTCATATTAGACCTAATTGAAAATAGACCGATTAAAATATTTTTAAAAAAATTATTCATCTCTTGCAATTTTTCCGTCAAAAATATCTATTCTTCTTTTTGAAAGTTTGGCAACAGATTCTTCATGTGTAACCATAATAATTGTATTTCCAGCTTTATGCAATTTTGAGAAAAATTTTAATATGTCATTTCCGCTTTTAGAGTCAAGGTTACCAGTTGGTTCATCTGCTAAAATGATAGAAGGTTTGTTGACAAGCGCTCTAGCAATTGCAACTCTTTGTCTTTGACCGCCTGAAAGCTCATTTGGCTTATGCGTCATTCTGTCTTGTAATCCAACAATACTTAATGCCTCTTCAGCTCTATCTTTTCTATCAATTTTACCTAAAGAAGAATAAATCAAAGGAACCTCTACATTTTGCATTGCATTTAATTTTGGTAAAAGGTTAAATGTCTGAAATACAAAACCAATTTTCTGATTTCTAATATTTGCAAGCTGGTTATCATTCATCTCTGATATTAATTCACTATTAAATTTATAATCACCTTTTGTTGGGACATCTAAACATCCAATGATATTCATTAAAGTTGATTTACCTGATCCTGATGGACCCATAATAGATATATAATCATTTTCATAAATACTTAATGATATATTATCCAAGGCTTTAACAACAGTCTCTCCAAGGTTATAAATTTTGGATACAGATTGTATTGCAATAATTTCTTTTTTGTTTTTAGCCACGTTTACGACTTTTTCTGGAGTTTTCTTTTACTTTTACGGTTGCTCCATCGAATAGCTCTCTACTTATGGCAATGAAGCTTCCAGTAACAATTTTTTCACCTTCTTCAAGGCCTGAAAGAATTTCATAGTCTCTATCGCCAACAATACCAGCTTCTACAACTCGTTGCTCTACTGTATTGTCTTCTTTTAATACAAATACAACGGTTGATTTAGACTTTTTAGCTGAATTTCCTCTCATTTGAGACCAATCATTTTTTCCGGAAGTAACTTCTGCGGACATTGATGGTTTTTTTCCTTCGGTTTTCTTAGAAGGCCTTGGAGTTGTCAATGCTTGAATTGGTATAGCAATTGCTCCTAATCTTTCTTCCGTGATAATATCCACTGTGGCACTCATTCCTGGACGCATTCCATCTTCAACATCTAACATTTGAACTTTAACCTGAAAATTTGTGACCTGCTGTGATGATCCACCGCTTGAAGTGCTTGCTGCATAGGCGACTTCTTTAACAATGCCTTTAAATTTTCTATTTTGATAAGCATCTACTTGAATTAATGCAGTATCATTGATAGCGATATCAGCAATGTCGTTTTCATTTACATTAACATATACTTCCATTTTTGATAAATCAGATAATTTCATTAATACAGTTGGACTAAACATACCTCCTTGAGCCAAATCACCTTCTTCTCCGTCAATAAATGTAATTGTACCATCTTGTGGAGCAATTAATCTTAATTTTGATAATGCATCTTCATCTTGAATCAATCTGGATTGTGCACCATTAAAAGAGCTTAAGGCTGAAGCGTATGAGGAATTTGTAGTTTCCATTTCTTGATCTGAAATAAGTCCCTGCTCATAAAGCTTAGATTGTCTTTCTTGCTGTTTTTTTCTCTGTTGAAGCTGAACCTTTGCAGCTTCTAAGCTTGCCCTTGAAGCTTCCGTAGCTGCGCTTTGTTGTTCGTCATCAAGTGACATTAAAAAATCACCTTTTTTTACAATATCTCCTTCTTTCACTGCAATCTTTGTAATATAAGTAGTACTATTTGCACTAAGTTTTACTTCAGTTTCAGGAGTTAACACTCCATCAGCTACTACCTTACTACTTAAATCTTTAGTGCTTACCTCTTGAACAGAGACTTGAAGTATACTGTCATCATTACTTCCACTAAAAAAAGAAAAGGCTAAAGCGAGAATTGCAATAACACTAAGTGCTTTAATTTTATTTTGTTTAACTAAATCAATGAACTTTTTCACAAAAACTCCTTATTTGTATTTTCTATCAAGTGTGCCAATTAAATCATCTAAGCTTGCTGATTGAATTGCTGCATCATATTTTGTACCAACTAATGATGAGCTAGCTTGAATGACAGTTAATTGAGCATCCAATAATTCTAATATAGTTGCTGAACCTAACTCATATTTTTGCTGAGCTAACTTCAAATCTTCTTCTGCGGACAATAATACTTCTTCTTGAATGGGTATCAATTCTCGGTAATTGTTTAATCTATTAAGCGCTGCGTGCAAATCTACCTGCGCATTCTTTAATGCAGAACTGTACGATGATTCTTGTTTCGATAATTGTAATTTGGAAATCTTTACTTCATTTCGCTTTCTAAAACCATTGAATATTGGAATACTCAATGTCAGATTAGCACTTTTTATATAATTATCTTCAAAATATTGCTTTGTAATTTGATCACTTGAACTCGTGTTGTATCCCACATTCATGCTTAAACTTGGTAGCGTTGAAGCCCATGATTGTTTAACACTTATTTTTGCTGAATCTATTCTTCTATTCAAAATATTTAAACTTGGGCTGTTTTGAGACATCAACTGATAAGCTTCATCAAATGAGGGTATAATTAAATTAATTTCAACTTTTTTAGGTAGATTAATTGAGATATCTTTACCAATCAATCCCATACTATTTCTTAAATTCTTTACAGAGTTGTTGAAGTTGAGCTCTCTATTAAGCAATGTAGATTTAGCAGTCCCATATCTAACAGTCGCTTTTAGATAGTCTGTTTTGCTAACTGCCCCTAATTCGAATTGCTGATTTACAAGATCAAGCTGCTTCTTAGATAATAACAAATCTTCTTTGGCGATTTCAAGTAGTTCTGAATTCTTTAAATACTGGTAATAAAATGTATAGACATTTAAAATTATTTTAGAAGTTGTTTCTCTTTTTTGAATTTTAGAAATCTGATATGTATTATCACTCTGGCGCACTGAATTAACTTTATTGCCAAAATTAAAAAGACTTTGTGATAAGTTCACTCCTCCAGAATATGACTCTTCTCCTGAAATAAATGAATTACCATATGTGGTTTCTCTAAACGAATTACTCGCACTTATAGATGGAAGCAACAATGATACAGAAGAACCTCTGTTCAGCTTGGCAATAGATATATCTCTTTCAGCATTAGTAATTGATGATTTATTTTCAAGAGCAATTCTAACTGCCTCATCAATACTTAGTGTCTGTGCATTTGCTAAACATAATAGTAATACTAATAATAACTTTGTCTTCATTTTAATCCTTGATATTCTTTAGACATAATTTGTATCTAAAAGTTTCAATATATTTTATTATTTGCGATCAGCAATTTATATACATTTAATGACTATTACAAATGTAAAGTAAACTTTACATTTATGTAAGACAATATTCAAATTATACAGCAACTATGAAAATAATAATTAGTGTTTTTCTTTTTTAATTCTATCTAAAAAAGTTAATGCTTCTGAATATTCATTTTTTATTTCGCCGTTAATGATAGCTTCTTCAATCATATTTTTAATTTTTCCTACTTCTCTTCCTGGTTCTAAATCAAACATTTTCATTATTTCATCTCCCCTTACTGGAGATTGAAAAGCTTTTAATTGATCTATCTCAATAACCTCTTGTATCCTTTTTTCTACTCTATCAAAGTTTCCTAAATATTTAGCAATATTTTTCGGATTCTTTGTTGTGATATCAGCTCTACATAAAGTCATTAAATCATTAATTTCATATCCCGCATCTACTATAAGTCGTCTTATTGCAGAATCCGTAACTTCCTTTTTTGCAAGACTAATTGGTCTTAAATGCAAAGCAGTTAATTTGGCAATATAATCTCTAGTTGAATTTGCAAACTTCATTCTACGGGAAATATCTTTTAGCATTCTTGCTCCCACGTCATCATGCCCATAAAAGGTATACCCTTTAACCTTATTTAATCTTCTTGTTTTTGGTTTAGCAATATCATGTACGAGTGCTGCCAATCGAAGCTCTACTTTTGAAGATAAATTCGCAGCATTATCTACAACCTCCAAGGTATGATAAAAAATGTCTTTGTGATGATATTCATTTGATTGGTCTAGCCCATACATTATTGCAATCTCATTAAATACAAATTCCAGTAGCCCTGCTTTTTGTAAAATATCTAACCCAATAGAAGGTTTATCTGTACCTAGAATTTTGAATAATTCGTTGGTAATCCTTTCTTGAGATACAATTTTAATTCTTTGACAATTTCTCTGCATCGATACAAGACACTCTTCATTAATTTCAAGTGATAATTTTGAAGCAAAGTATGCTGCTCTCACCATTCTTAACGGATCATCTGAAAACGTAGAGTCTGGGTCAAGAGGAGTTCTCAAAATTTTATCTCGTAAATCATCTAAACCCTTAAAAGGATCTATAAATTCTCCATAATTATATTTATTTAAAGATACTGCCATTGCATTTACTCTAAAATCTCTTCTCATTAAATCGTCTTTTATGTCTGCTAAAGTAATGGACGAAGGGCTTCTTGAACTCTTGTCATAAGTTTCAAGTCGGGCAGAAGCAACCTCAATTTCACATTCTTTATACGGAATTTTAGCAGTTGCAAATTTTGGAAAGGGAACAATTTTTTTAACACCAAGTCTGTTCGAAAGTAGTTGAGCAAATTGTATTCCGTCACCTTCAACCATGATGTCAATATCTGTTGAGTTCAATCCAGGGTTTAACATTAAGTCTCTTACGCAACCACCTACCAAAAAAGTAGGCACTTTAATTTCTTCACTTAAATCTGCAATTACTTCTGCAATATCACTCAAGCGTTTATTTTGGTTAATGATATCTTTAATTATTGTCATTTTGTAAATTAAAAAATATATAGGTCTATTATGCTAAGAAAACTAATAAAATATCCTGTTGCATTTAAAGTGGTTAAATATATCATCATTTTAATATTGGTTTCAAATCTTCATGCTCAATTTAAAGATGTAACAATTTCGTTTGATGATAGATTGCTTAGAGATGATGAAAAATCAACTCTTTTTAATTTGAGTAATAATATTAAAAAATTCTATGTTGATAGTGTATGGAACAATGAATACAGTGACTTAGAATTAGATTTAAATATTCAAATTATATTTGAAGGCAACGCTAATACAGGAAGCTCAGAAGCTTTTTTAATTCAATCTCTCTTTAGTAATAATTTGGATTTACATTTTTTTGATAAAGGATCTCAATTTTCTTTAAATCAAAATTTATCTCTCTATTATGATAGTGTATACTATGATCCTTTATCAAGTTTACTTGGATTCTATGGGAATATTATCCTTGGAGCTGAGATTGACACCTGGAATTTATATGGTGGAACTGAGCATTATGAAAAGGCGAGAAATATCGCTGTGCGCGCTAATGCTTCCAATTTTTCTAGGGGATGGGAGCAAAGATTATTGCTAATTAATATTCTTTCAGATAATAATGGATTGAGAAAGTTGAGATTTTCTACTTACCTTAGCTATGAACTATTTGAAAATGGAGATATTGATGAATGCCTTAAATCTCTAAAAGAGATAATTAATAATCTTAATGAAATCTATGACAATTATGCCCAGGAAAACTATACAAACATGTTTATGAAATATCATGGACCAAAAATTGGGGCAATAATGGAAAAATTAGGGCAAAAAGAAATGCTTTCTAAAATGATATTTTTAGACTCCCAGAGATCTAATATCTATGAAGATTTTCAATCAAATATTTGATAGAAGTATTTTTTACCTTTAAAAAAATAATCCATAGCAATACTATTTTCATAAATTGAGTCTATTGCTGAATTTCTCAGATGATTATTTTTACGAATATTGTATAAAGTCCTGAAATTATAGATTAACCATAAATGTGAAGTAAAAATTGCTAACAATCTATTGAAGTCAAAAGTAAGTATTGAATGAATAGCAGCCATTTCGTCCAAAATATATCTTTTTAAAATTAGCGAACCCCTTTCAAAAGATTGTGAATTTTTGATAAACAAAACCCAGGAATTTCGGTGATTAAAATAATGTGAATTGAATGAGTTTTCTTTTATTGTCTGCTTACCATAATGATATACTAATGAAGAAGGAACATACCAAACACTCCAACCTAAAGACTGTAGTCTCCAACAAAGATCAATCTCTTCCATATACGCAAAATAGATATTATCGAAATAGTTTAATTCTTCTAATAAGTGCCTTCTGATAATAAAAGCTGCTCCTGAAGCCCAAAAGATTTTTTTTGGATTGTTATATTGATTGCTATCCTTTTCAAGAGTATTAAATAATCTTCCTCTAACAAAAGGAAAGCAATATTTATCTATAAATCCTCCAGCTCCTCCAGCATAATCAAACGTATCTTTATTAACTGCATTAAGAAGTTTAGGCTGAGCTGCGCCAACTTGAGGATTTTTTTCTAAAAAACTTACCAGCTCTTCCACCCAATTTTTAGTATGTAAAGTATCATTATTTAAAAAAATTATATACTTTCCTTTTGCCTGCTTTGCACCAAAATTGCATCCACCGCTATAGCCTAAATTTGATTCTGCTTTTAATAAATGAATGGAAGGGAATTTTGCTTTAACATCATCTGCTGAAAAATCATTTGACATATTATCAACGACAATTATTTCGAAATCTTTGGTTGTTATATTTCTATATATTGAATCAACACAATCTAGTAATAGCTTTTTGCCATTATGATGTGGAATAACTATAGAAACATTAATCATGAAGATTCTAGTAGAATAATTTCTTCTAATAATTGTTGAGCATTATTATCTGCTGGATTCTTATCAATCCATTCCTCTAAAAGAATTTTGGCTTCTGAATACATTTCTAGATTCTTATAACTTAAAAATAATAAATAAATGATTTCAGGTAATGATTTTTGCCATTCATTCCATTCTGCTTGTGAAATTTTAGTTGCGGTAAATCCTCTTTTAGAAATTGCTCTTTCAATAACTTTATAATTTTGATAGATAGTTTCAAAAATTAATTTCGATTCCTCGAAATCTTCTAAAGACTGGATAAATGTTTTACCATACAATAAATAATCAGATAGTGCTAAATCTTTGCGCGCAACTAGCTCTTTCATATGGTATTTCATTTTTTCTTGATTACCTATGCCACTGTAAACCTGAGCAATTTGATATTGTAATTCTTTTGATGGTATTGGGACTACATTGCTTGGCATTATCTCTTCCATTTTTAGTAAAGCTTTTTCTGCTTGCTGGAAATTCTTTTCTAAATAATGTGATATTGACAGTCTTACAAAACCTGTTCTATAATTTTGAATTAATCTTCCTAGTTGAGGATCTACGTGAACCTCTGGATTTGCTAGATTTCTATATATATACCCTCTTTGATACTCCTTTGATATAGAATCTTTTAATATATTTTTTTTGTTTGCATCATAATCCTGGAACCATGATTCATCTCCTATATAATTCATAAGATTTTCAGTCATTTTTTTTTGGTTTATCACATCCTTAGAATTATTGACAAGCCTATAAGCTAATCCTTCCATCTGTAAATAGTTATCGAGATTCAGCATACTTGTTGGGGATACTGTCACAGCAAAATACACTGGTCTTTTCCAGTTATTGTCATTAATAATTCTTAACACCATAATATCTTGAGTACGTAATGCAACACCTAAATAGGTTGGATTTAGCTCCCATTCTATTTTTCCATCTATATTATTTTCATCTTTTGGCGCATTTATTGAAATTATTTTAGCTTCCCACCTTTTAAAGTCAAGTTGTTCAATTTCAGAGTCATTCATTTTTACAAATGCATCTTCAGTATATCTTTCCCTTAATTGCTCAACATACCAAGGAGTATTTAATAAGCTTAAATTAGCAACAACTACATCCTTCCTTATACCTTCAACTTCTTGTAGATACCACAATGGGAAAGTATCATTATCTCCATTTGTAAATAAAATTGCATTCGGCTCACATGTTTGAAGCATATTATAAGCCATATCCCATGCAATATAATTTCCTGTTCTATCATGTCCTTCGTAATTAGCTAATAACATTCTTAAAGGCATAAATAGAATAAATAAACAGATCATAAAATAGGAGAATTTCAGTTTTATTGATTTTTCTAGAATTGTATCTGAGATGAAATTAATAAATGCATAAACTCCTAAACCAATCCAAATAGAGAATGTCATAAAACTTGCTACATATGAGTAATCTCTTTCTCTTGGCTGTGGCGAATCTTGATTCAAATAAAAGATAATTGCTAAGCCAGTCATTAAAAACAATACCATCAAAGAGAATGCGTCATACTTGTTTTTTCTAAAATGATAAACCATTCCTATTAAACCCATTATCAAAGCTAAAGGTAATCCAAACTGTCTCCAGTCTACTCCCTCTTCGCTTGCATTTGCGCCAACAGCAGTTACAAAAGGGTCATCACTGTCACCTTTTCCAGCAAATTGCCACAGAAAATACCTTATATACATTTTCTTGATTTGATAATTCCATAAAAAATTCACTTGAGCTGGAATTTCATATAACATATAATCTATGTTTTGGCTAATAGAAAAATCAGCATTTCCGTTTTCAGGAGATCCAACAATCGATATCTTAGAAGGCAATGAATTAAATTTTCTTGGCAAGACTGTCATCTGCCCATATTGATCTCTATTCAAATATGATATAGCCTCTTCAACAGTTTCAGGATTATTTTCATCAATATTAGGATCTTGAGCTGATCTAATAAATATTGCAAAATAAGTTGAGTAGCCTAAAATAATTAATACTATAGATGTTGAAAAAATGGATAATATTGTTTTATTATTCTTGATAGAATACGCACTAAAAACTAATAGAGATAATAAAGCTAATAATAAACCATACAAGCCAATAGTATTTGTTAAAACAGGTAAACCTTTTATAATTCCATCCTGGATACCAAAAAAAACTGCTAGTGATATAGTTACCGTTATTAAAAAATTGATTTTACTTAACTGGCCTAGTGAAAAATATATAACTAAACCAATGAAAGGAATTGTTAACAAATTAAGTAAATGTAGACCTGTAGCGAGTCCAATGATATAGGCAATGATAATCAGATAAATAATATGATTATCTTTTTCAATATTTTTAGACCAAAGCATAATCAAATACACTACCAAGGCAGTCATGAACCCACTAAAAGCATATACTTCAGTTTCAACTGCATTAAACCAGTGACTGTGAGTAAAGGCAAAAGTCAAGGACGCAGTTAATGAAGACCACATCTTAAAAAATTTTGCCTCATCGTCCATATCAACTCTATTAATAAATTGATTACATATTAAGAATAACAGACTAACGGTTAATGCACTGATAATTGGTGAGAAAATATTGAATCTAAATGCAATATCGGAGCTGATAGGAATTAAAGTAAAAAACTTACCAATTAATAAAAATAACGGGCTACCAGGGGGATGAGGTACCCCAAGTATGTGGGAAGTTGCAATAAACTCTCCTGTATCCCAAAAAGAAACTGTCGGAGCCATTGTAGAAAAATAAATAGCAAAGGTAATGAAAAATAATATTACTGCTATCGTATGTTCTAATTTTTTACTGTAAGAAGTGAAAAAATTCAATTTATTTTTCAGTATCTGTATTTTTTTCTTCTAATGATTCGCTTGAACTACTTTCTTCATTTTTTTCAACTTCCAAGTAATTCATTTTTGCTTCTGATAATACCTTATCGATGTACTCTCTTTCTTCATCTGATAAGCTTGCGTGCATTTTATTATTTATCATTCCTAACATGTCTATTTGTATTGAAGCTTGAGAAAGATCTATTGAAGTTTCTCCATTTACTGGATTTTGTAGCTTTCCTAATGATACCCAAATACCATATGCTGTTTGAGAAATTAAAGCATCAAATAATTGTTTTTCTGTTGGTTTTTCTTTCATCTTTTCCTCAGTTTACTGTTGTTTTTAAAAATAATTTTAAATATTCGTTATCAAATTTTTCTTTAATAATTAAATGTTTTTCTAGGGTCAAATTTGCATCATTCTTAATAATTTCAAAAGCATTCATTCGAGCATTTCTAATTATTGGTCCATCCGTTGTCAAATCAGCAATTCTAAATTTAATAAATCCACTCTGTTTTTCACCAAAAAACTCTCCTGGTCCTCTTAATTTTAAATCTTCATCTGCTATATCAAATCCATTTCTAGAGTTTACAATAATTTGTAGCCTTTCTTTTGTTTTAGGCGACTCACTATCGCTGCACAATAGACAATAACTGGTTAAAGTCCCTCTGCCAACCCTACCCCGCAATTGATGAATCTGACTTAAACCGAATCTTTCTGTATTATTAATTAAAATTACATTTACATTTGGATTATCTATTCCAACTTCAACTACTGTTGTTGAAACTAGAATATTGATTTTACCATCCATAAACTTTTTCATTTCATTATTTTTCATTTCATTATCTAATTTTCCATGCATTAATCCAACTTTTAAATCAGGAAATATATTATCTCTTAAATATTCATATGATTCAACTGCTGCTGAAATATCTAGATTGTCACTTTCATTAATTAGTGGATATACGATAATAGTTTGACCGCCATGATCAACCTTTTCTCTAATAAAATTGTATGCCGTAGACAAATTATCTTTTTCAATATATGAAGTATGTATTTCTGGTCTATTCTTTGGCAATTCATCGATAATTGATAGATCCATATCTCCATTATAAGTAATAGCCAATGTTCTCGGAATTGGCGTAGCTGTCATTGCCATAAGATTAGGATTCTTGCTCTTTGATAATAGTTTTTCACGTTGATTTACTCCAAAACGATGTTGTTCATCTATAACAACAAAACCCAAATTTTTAAATAATACATCTTTTTGAAATAATGCATGAGTTCCAATAACTATATTGGATTCACCTCTTTTTACTTGTTGCAATACATCCTTCTTTTCATTTGCTTTTAAGCTTCCCACTAATAGTGAGCACTTAATATTAGTTTTATCGAAATATGATTTAAAATTTCTAAACAACTGTTTTGACAGCAAATCTGTAGGAGCCATAATAGCAACTTGATAATTGTTATCTACTACAATAGCAGAAGCAAGAACTGATACTATTGTTTTGCCACAACCAACATCTCCTTGAATCATTCTATTCATTGGATTCTCAGACAAAAAATCATCTACTATTTCTCTTAATGTAAGTTTCTGGCTACCTGTTAAATCAAAAGGGAGATCATTTAATACATTGTTATAAGTGGTTGTTTTAAACTTAATTGAATCACATTTATTCTCTTTGATTTTATTTTTTCGTAAGGCTAATAGCAATTGGAGGAAAAAGTGCTCATCATACTTCAGTCTATGGATTGAACTCTCTAAAGACTTAAAGTCTTTTGGATAATGAATATTGCGTAAAGATATATTTAAATCTTCTACTTCAAATTTATTTCTTAATTCTTCATCAAAATGGTCATTGATACTATCAATCGATTCAAGAGCCAGATATATTATTTTTCTTAAATTTCTATTATCCAGTCCAGATTTTTTTAAATCTTCTGTTAGAGGATATACTGGTATAATAAAGCCTGTTGTTAATGAAATTTCGTTAGCATTTAACTTATCGTACTCAGGATGAACAATTTGCGGATTTCCTTTATAAGCTGCTACTTTGCCATGAATAGTAATTAAATCTCCGACTTTTAAAGATTGATGAATATAATCTGCAGCATTGAACCACATCAATCGTACTGAGCCAGTATGATCGGCGACGGTTGATGTAACAAAATTACCTTTTTTCATTCTTTTCAAACTAACAGACTTAACTCTTCCAACAAGATTGACTTCTTCTCCATCATTAATAGATCCTATAGTAGATAAAGATGTTCTGTCTACATATTTTCTTGGAAAATAATACAACAAATCTTTAATAGTAAAAATATTAAGAGATTCTAGAACGTTAGCTCTTTTAGGACCGACTCCTTTAATATATTGTATTGGTGTGTCTAACGAATTAGAACTGTGTGACGTTTCGCTCAAAAGACATTATTTCCATTCTTTTTTGTAAGTGTATGTAATGAGCTCAGAAGCTCCAGCTTCAATTTCTAAAGGAAAATAGATGGTTGAAGCATCTTCCTTGATATACATTGATGAAGATTCTTTAATGACCCAATCACCAACAATCTTTTCTAAGGCCTTAACTTTGATGGATTGATTGCTTGTATTTAAAATCTGTAATGATATAGTTGATTCTTCGCTATTGGTTTGTCTATCAAAGTTTAAGATTCTTCTTTTTCCAACAATATCAAATGCTTTACCTCCATCTAATGTAGCTGTTCCACCCTTGTATAATTGAGACAATCCATTTCTACCAATGAAATTTAATTCACCCAAAGTGTTTTTTTCATATAAGTATAATACTCCTGATGGAAGAGGTAACTCAAGATTATTTTCTGAGGAGTTTTCAAATGATACTTCAATACTCAAGGGTTCATCCCCTTGATCTTTTTCTGAATTTTTAAAAATATATTTCTTATCATATGTGATATTTCTTGCCTTCATCATAGGCAATTGAACTGTTTGCATAGCATCTAGATTTAAATTTTTTCCTAAATTAAAAACATAAAAATCTCCTAAAGAGGCACGATTATCCATCATGCTTCCTCTAGATTCCATCATTTGATAACTAGAGTTTTTTCTAGAAGAATGCAAGGGTACATTACCTTCAACAACATTTAAATCTAAAGCAAATAAATTAATATTAGAGTTATTAGAAACCTCAGCATTCACTGAAAGTATTGCCGAGGAATCAGAATCATTAATTGTTAATGTATAAATTGGTTTCCATGAAAAACCAGATGTAATGTATGATAATTCAGCGTTTACGGATTTATCTTCATCCGAAATAATTTCCCAGCGAATTTCAGGCGTAAACTTATCTTGTACAGTTGATGATTTTAAAGTGAAATAACTCAACTGAGATCTCTGAAAAACAACCAAACCTTTGTTAGTCTTAATAGAGATGGTAGAACCATTGTAGTCCATAAGTATTCCTTGTACATTTGAACCATCGTTGGGTTTTACTTCGATAGCGGCACCAATATTATTTTTTAAGAATGCATCAGTTGAAGAAAAATTTCTGTTCAGAGTTTGTGATAAAACTTGTACACCTTCCACATTTAGTACGGGTGAGTCAAAAAGAAGACTTTGTGATATATTTGTAAAAGAAGATATGTTTCTCCCCAATTTCAAATTCCAGACAATAGGCTCATTGACTAAAGCAAAATTATCTTTATATATGGTGAGAGATCTTGTAGGATTATCTAGCTGTGCAAAAACAAGATTTAACGATAAAAAGAGTAAAATTATTTTTTTCATTTTAATACCCCAATATTAGAAAGAATTTTTTCTCTTTCAATGATAAAATCATTTAGTTTATTTTTTTCCCCATTAACAACTTTTTCAGGAGCTTTATCAATAAATTGCTTATTTGATAATTTAGCTTCGATTGATTTAATTAGCTTATCTAGATCAGATAGTCTTTTATTAAGTTTTAAAATTTCCTCTTTTTTATCAACAAGCATACCTAATGGAATATATATTTCTGCTATTCTACAAACTGCTAGTGCTGAGTTAGAAGGTTTATCTATTTTTATACCCAAATCTATTTTATCAGTATTTGAAAGCTTTTTGATCAAGTGAAGGTAACTATTGATTGTGTCTACTTCTAAATCACTTTGAACAGAAACAATAATATTAATTTTTTTAGATGGAGCAACATTTAACTCTGAACGTATGGTTCTAATAGATGTTACTATTTCTTTAAAATCTTTGATGCTTTCAATGTCATAAGATTTGACTTTGTTACTAGTAGATGGCCATTCAGATATTATAATATCTTTATCACTTTTGTCTTTTAGATGATTCCAAATTTCTTCAGAGATAAATGGAGAAATTGGATGCAATAATAGTAATATTTTTTTGATGACATATTTTGAAATATTAAATGCATTGCTTTGAAGGCTTAAATTTGAACTATTAAATCTGTCTTTTACAATTTCAATATACCAATCACAAAATTCATTCCAGGTAAAATCATATATTTTTTTGATAGCTTCGTTGAATTGATACCTATCAAATGATTTATTTACTTCTCTTATTGTATCATCTAGCGAACTTAAAATCCATCTATCAAAATTATCAATATTGTCATAATTAATTTCTTCAGAAAAATTGTTATTGTGGTTTAGCATAATAAATCGACTAGCGTTCCAAATTTTAGTCATAAAATTTCTACCAACCTCAATTCCTGTTTCTGAAAAATAAACATCCGATCCTTGTGGAGACATTAGCATTATTGAAAATCTAGTTGCATCAGTGCCGTATTTATCAAAAAGTGTTATAGGATCAGGTGAATTACCAAGTGATTTACTCAACTTTCTACCTTTTTCATCTCGTAGAATACTGGTAAAATAAACATCTCTAAATGGTAAATCTCCCATGAATTCATATCCTGACATAATCATTCTAGCAACCCAAAAAAATATGATATCTGGTCCAGTTACTAATGCATTGGTAGGGAAATAATTAGTCTTTTCTTTATCTGGCCACCCATGAACAGCAAAAGGCCATAGCCAAGAACTAAACCAAGTATCTAGCACATCTTCATCTTGCTCCCAATTTTTAATATCTGATGGAGGAGTAGTAGAAATATACCAATTCTCTTGATTAGTTCTATCTGCACCTTTCTTATACCACACTGGTATTTGATGTCCCCAATATAACTGTCTACTTATACACCAATCTTGGATATTATCCATCCAATGATTGTATGTTTTTACCCAATGATTTGGATAAAAATTTATCTCCTTATCGTTGACAGCTTTGCTTGCAGGCTTTGCAAGGTCTTTCATTTTTAAAAACCATTGTTCAGATAAATAATATTCAATGGGAACGTTTCCTCTTTCCGAAAATCCTACTTTGTGTAAATAGTCCTCTTCTTTTGTTAAACATCCCAAGTCTTTAAGATTATTCACAATCTCTTTTCTTGCATCTTCTCTGCTCATACCTACATACTTATCTGGGGCTTGATTACTTATAGATCCATCTGGATTCATGATGTTTATTACTTCAAGATTATGTCTAATACCTACCTCATAATCATTCAAATCATGAGCCGGAGTAATTTTTACACAGCCAGTACCAAATTCTGGATCAACCATGATATCACCAATAATTGGGATATTTCTGCCTACTAAAGGCAAGGATGCTGTTTTGCCAATCATTTGTTTATATCTTTTATCTTTGGGATTAATAGCAATAGCTGTATCACCAAGCATCGTTTCTGGCCTAGTTGTAGCTATTTCAATGAATGAATCACTATCATTAATTGCATATTTAATATGCCAAAGTTTTCCATTTACCTCTTTAAACATGACTTCTTCATCACTTAGTGCAGTTTGCGATTTTGGACACCAGTTTACGAGCTTACTCCCCTTATATATTAAACCCTTATTATAAAGTCGAACAAAAGACTCTAAAACTGCTTTAGAATAGTGAGGATCCATTGTAAAATTAGTTTTATCCCAATCGCATGAACATCCGAGTTTTTGCAATTGATTAATAATAGTTCCACCATATTTTTCTTTCCATTGCCATGCATGCTCTAGAAACTCATCTCTAGATAAATCTTTTTTGTTAATTCCTTTTTCTAGTAACATTTTTGCGACTTTTGATTCAGTAGCAATCGATGCATGGTCAGTTCCAGGAATCCAGCAAGCGTTTTTACCTTCCATTCTAGCTTTTCTAATTAATATATCTTGAATAGTATTATTAAGAACATGCCCCATATGAAGCTTGCCAGTGACATTTGGTGGAGGAATAACAATTGTATAGTGATTATCTGATTCTTTGCTTGAAAAGTATTTTTTTTCAAGCCAGTAATCATACCACTTATTTTCAATCTCTGATGGAATATGTTTTTTTTCTAGTAATTTCATTTTACAAATTCTTTTAACTTTTTTGTTAACGATTTCAGCTCATTCTCAGATGCTCCTTCAGCAAAAATTCTTAGGATTGGCTCAGTATTAGATTTTCTAATATGAATCCATTTATCTTTCCAAATAAATTTAATGCCATCTAACTTATTAATTTCGTCACAATTGAAAACACTTTCAAGCCCATCAATATCTATTTCTTTGCTTGAATTAAGTTTGATTTTATCTTTAATAAAAACATATTTGGGGATTTCAGCAATAATACTGCTCAGAGGCTTGCCTTTAATTGACATTAAATTCAATACCATAACTGTCCCAACTAACGAATCTCTCCCTAAGTGAGCTTCTTTAAGAATGATTCCACCATTACCTTCTCCGCCAAGGTTAACATTATGTTTTTTCATTAAAGATACAACATTTGCTTCTCCTATTTTTGATCTTATTAATATCCCGTTAAAACTACTAACTATATCATCAACCATCATTGAGGTTGATAAATTTGTAACAAATGTTTCAGATTGACTTGAGTAAAAGCTATAGTTCATAATAGCTAAGGGTAAAGAAAGTTCTTCACCAATTGCTGCTCCCGTATTTGAAACAATAGATAATCGATCACCATCGGGATCTGTTGCTAATCCTATATCGGCATTTTCTTTTATAACTCTTTTTTCTAGCTCACTTAAATTAATTGATAATGGTTCAGGATTTCTAGAATAATCTCCATTACCATCGCAACTAATCATTGTAACTGCACAGTTTAATGCTTTGCACAAAGCAGGTAGAATTTTCGAAGCTCCACCGTTCGTAGCATCTATTATAACTTTAAATTTATTATTCTTTATCTTTTCTGGTTCAATACATGATAATTTTAAAATGGTATTTATATGATCCTTATCAGCATCTTTATAATTTGAAATTTTTCCAACAGGTGCTGCTGATTCTTTTTGAATCTTATTATCAACTGATTTAAATAATTCTTCACATTGCTTCGCGGTTAAAAAAGTTCCATCGGCTTGCAAAAATTTTAATCCATTGTACTCTGAAGGATTATGGCTGGCTGTAATAACAATGCCTCCATCAAACTGACTTTTTTCTGTAATTAATTGCATGGTAGGTGTAGTTGCTAATTCACAGTTAACCACATCAACGCCGTTCTTGACTAAAGAATCAATAACCCATTCGGAAATTTCTGCTCCAGACTTTCTTCCATCTCTTCCTAAAGCACACTTATGTATATTCTGATTTTGAACATATGAAGAGATGTATTGATCTATGACAGCTAAAGAAAAATCTTCTTTTGCTATTCCTCTTAAGCCTGATGCGCTTCTTATAAACATATTAGAAGATTAGAAATTTTTAACTAGAATTGAAAGAGGAGTTATCGACTAATTAGTTGTTAAATTTAGCTAGTCTTACCGCTCTACGAATAGTTTGTTTTTTGGCGATTCTCTTTGTTACGCTTGGCTTCTCATAGAATGCTTTTCTTTTTACATCTTTAAGTACACCTGAGCGTTCCCATTTCTTTTTGAAACGTCTTAACGCTCTTTCCAGAGATTCATTATTTTTTATATTTACTTCAATCATTGTGCGGAAACTTAACGATAAAATTCAGAAATGCCAATTATGATATAATATTGTTTGAAATATCAACAAATTGCTCAATGGAAAGCTGTTCAGGCCTCTGTTTAAAATCTACTAAACATTTATTGTGATTAATTTCTAGAGATGAAAGAGAATTTCTCAACATTTTTCTTCTTTGATTGAATGCCATTCGAACAACTTGACTAAATTTATTTGTATCAATCTTATTAATATCATATTTATTGTTTTTTTTAATAGATATGAACGCTGAATCAACTTTTGGTTTAGGCTTAAAAACATTAGGAGAAATATAAAAACAAATATTAATATCAAAATAAAGGCTAGTCATTACAGTGATTCTACTATAATCCTTTGTTCCACTTTTTGCAACTAATCTTTGCGCAACTTCTTTTTGTACCATTAGAAAAGATTCATCCCAAAATGGTAGGTTATCAATTAACCAAAAAATTATTGGAGATGTGATATTGTATGGAATATTCCCAATTACTTTAGGATTATCTATGTCTATATCTTTAATGTTTGTCTTTAAAATATCTTGATTTAGAAGTGGAAAATGTGATATAGCCAAATTCTGTTTAATTGATTGTATTAAATCAGTATCAATTTCAACCATTGTAAGGTTTTTCGTTTTTAAAGCAATCTTTTCAGATAGAGCACCATGTCCTGGCCCTATTTCTAACACTCTACTTTCTTTGTTTAAATCAACTGTATTGATAATTTTTTCAAGCAGGTTATTATCTACTAAAAAATTTTGTCCCCATTTTTTCTTTGCAAATACCATTTATATTTTAAAAAAATTTTGTGCATTTCTAGTTGTAGCTTCTGCAATATTTTTAATACTATCTGATCTTATTTCAGCAATTTTTTCTACAATAGTATGTACATGAACAGGTTCATTTTTTGTACCTCTAAATGGATGTGGAGCTAGAAATGGACAGTCTGTTTCAAGAACAAAATCATTTAATGAAATACTTTGAACGACTTCAATATTAGTTGCATTTTTAAATGTTACATTTCCTGAAAATGATAATAATATGTCCAAAGAAATAAGTTTTTTTGCAAAGGATAAATCACTTGAAAAACAATGCGATAAAGCCTTGTAGAATTTGTAATTATTTAAAACCTCAAAAATATCATCATCTGCATCTCTATTATGAAAAACAATTGGGAGATCTAGTGATGTTGCCAACTCCATCTGCTCAATCATTACTTTTTTTTGGATATTGATTGGAGATAAATTTCTAAAATTATCAATACCTATTTCTCCTATTGCTACTACCTTATCATGTTTTGATAGATCTTCTAATTGCATGATATAATCTAAAGATACATCCTTAGCATCGTGTGGATGAATACCAACAGTAGCAAACACATTATCGTACTTTTCTGCAATTTTGACTGATTTTAGCGAAGTATCAATATCTGTTCCTATACAGACAATTTTATTTACTCCTTTGGAACCTGCTCTTTCAAGCACTTCTGAAAGCACGCTTTCCATGCTTTCATAGTAAAGATGAGCGTGAGTATCAATTAAAGACATTAATTTATTCTTGGAAAGATTGGTTTAGAAAGTGTGATACTAGAACTAGGTTTTATTTTTCCCCATACTAAACTTTTTTCTTTTGTTCCTAAAATTTGAAGGATATCCTCTGACTTTGAAGGCATAACTGGCGACAAAAGAATTGAAGACAACCTTAGTGCTTCTGCGCAATGAAATAGTATATTTCCTGCCTTATTTTTATCCTCTTTAACCAATTTCCATGGTTCATTTTTTTCCATAAATACATTTATACTTCTTATGAAAGTCATTGTACTATTAATTACCTTATCTATTTCTAAATTATCAAGCCTATCTTTTAAAATAATTTTCTTATAGTTCTTTGCTAAATCGCTTTCCATTGTAGATGGAATTGGAATTTTAGAATCAAAGTTATTATTTATTAAAGTTGAAACCCTACTAACAAGATTTCCAAAGTCATTAGCTAGGTCACTATTATATTTCTTTTCAAAAGATTCAGATGAAAATGTAGCATCCATTCCAAGCACCATTTCTGACATTAAGTAATATCTGACTGCATCAACACCAAAATCATCAACAAGCAATAATGGGCTTACAACATTACCTAAAGATTTACTCATTTTTTCGTTATCTGTTAACCACCACCCATGAGCAAAAATTCTTTTAGGAAGGGGGATGTTCAATGATAGTAGCATGGTTGGCCAGTATACTGAATGTGTAGTTAAAATATCTTTACCAATTAAATGAACATCTGCTGGCCATAGTTTTTTGAAATTTTCTGTATTTTTAAAGGCTCCTATTGCAGATATATAATTAATTAAAGCATCAAACCAGACATAGGTCACATAGTCTTTATCAAATGGCAATTCAATACCCCATTCTAAGCGAGACTTTGGTCTTGAAATACATAAATCTGACAGCTCATTCCTTAAAAACCCTAATACTTCATTTTTTCTACTAACGGGTTGAATTAACAGTTCATCAGATTCAATTTTTTTAATTAGTTGTGTTTGATATTTGCTCATTTTAAAAAAATAATTTTTCTCTTTAATCTTTTTTACTTGACCGAACTCTCCGCTATCTAGTTCTTTTTCTGTAATAAACCTTTCCTCAGAAACAGAATACCATCCCTCATACTCATCAATGTAGATATCTCCATTTTTGTGTACTTCATCAAGAATTTTTTGTACAGCAGTAGTGTGCCTTTCTTCTGTTGTTCGGATAAAATCTGAATATTTTATATTCAATTTTTCCCAGAGATTTATAAAAGCTGGGGCCATATCATCGCAATGATTTTTTGGTGATTTACCATTTTTTTCTGCTGCTTGTTGCACTTTAAGTCCATGTTCGTCAAGGCCTGTTAGGAGCATTGGCTTTTCACCTAACAAGGCTCGATATCTTGCAATTGTATCTGCTAAAATAGTTGTATAAGCATGCCCTATATGCGGCTTATCGTTAACATAATAAATTGGAGTAGTTAAATAATATTTTTGCATATACTAATTTAATGCCTTATTTGAATTTATTATCATGTTCATTAGAGATAATTGAGGATTAGCATTTGCATTCAAAGTTTGATGAAATTCTTCTATATTTTTAACTAATTCAACATGATTCATGTTTATGTATTTAGAGCTTACTATCAATGCAAGCTCTTCAAAGTCATTAAAACCAATTTTGCAATCGATAGATTGATTTTGTATAGAAAGTAATTTTATGAACTTTTTAATTACTTTAAAAGATAGGTTAAATTCATCTTTTGATGAACTATATAGATCTAAGGTTGAATTAATGAAATTTGAAATTGAATCTGCATTTTTGAATCTAATTGCATTTATATAGCTTTTGATACAATCAAGAACTTTTGCTTCATTCCACAATACCAAGCTATCGATTGTATTTAAATTATTATCTGCAATAAAAGATATAAATTCAGTTGAAAAATTCTTATTAGTTGAAAATATTTTTGAAATAACATCAGATGTTAATCTTGGTACGTATATTGTTTGACATCTTGACTTAATTGTTGGTTTAACTTGATCAATTAAATCAGTAACTAGTATAAATGTTGTATTTTTAGGAGGCTCCTCGAGAATTTTTAGTAACATATTTGCTGATTCAGCACTACCGTGGGATAAAGCCTCAGAATTAAAAATTAATACCACTTTTCTCTTTTTAGATTTGAAATAAATTTTTTCTTTAAGGTTCTTTATTGCTTCTACTGGAATATTTTTACTATCCGACAATATTTTTTTCTGCAAAGGATTATGGATTTTATTACTTAAAAAATTTTTCCAATTTTTATACTCTTCAGAATCAAATGATTTGCTTTTAAAAAGTTTTTCGTAAAAATCTTTTTTTGCAGGAATAATAAAAAATATATTATCACTTGAAATAAATTTTTCTGAAACTGTAGATGATATTTCTTTGGCAAATTCTAAAGCTAGCGCTTCCTTACCTGATCCAGGTGTTCCATAAAAAATATAAGCATTAGAAATTTTATGTTCATTTATAGCAGAACTTAAAAGCTTTGATATTTGGTTTTGCATGCCTTTAATTTCCACTGACCAACCAACTTTCAGGGTTAAGTTTTTGATTATTTCCCCATATCTCAAAATGAATGATATTATCATTGGAAACATATCCAATATCTTGACCTTCTCTTATATTTGTATCTTCTGTTATCAACAAGCTTTCAAGATGTGTAAATACAGTATAATAACTATTATTATGATCCACTATAACTGTTGTTCCATATCCAGAAATAAATGTAATAGTGGAAACATATCCATCAAAAACACTTTTAACTGGGGTAGTCGCTCTAGCACTTATATCTATTCCTGGATTATCAAGAGTTGTATTTAATTTAGAATTCCATTGAGGCCCAAAGGATTTTACTATTTTACCTTTTACTGGCCACTGCAATTTTCCCTTATATTTTCTTATATCTCTATCTATTTTATTTAAATTTGCTAATTGCTGAGCATTATATTTTTCTTTATCAGCAATGATTTTTTTCCTTAATTGTTCTAAAGATTTTATCTGTTCTAATTGTTTATCAATTTCTAGCTTAACAAGTTTTTCTTCATTTTTAAGTTGACTTAGTAACTTTTCTTGGTATTTCTTCTTGCCATTTAATTGTTCTATTTCATTTTTTTTTGAGTTTTTGCTAGATTTAACTTTAACGACTAATAATTCGATTTCATTAGTTTTTTGCTTATTAAATCTTTGTGTTGTTTTAATTTTATTGACTGATTCTTGGTTAATCTCAGAAATAATATTAAAATATTTTAAGCGATAAATCATTTGTGAAAAACTTTTTGAGTTAAATATATAATTTGAAAGGTCAAGATCCTTATTCTTGTAAAGACTTATTGATCTTTGTTCATAAGATTTCTTTATTTTTCCAATTGTTGAATTATTTTTTTTAATTGCAATTTCAAGATTATTCAATTGTTTATTATAAAGATTAATTTGTTTATCGTAAGTCAAGATCAATGCATTTGAGTTCTTAATATTTTTTTTGGTCAGTGCTAATATTTCTTTAGTTTTTTTTGATTCTTTCTTGAGCTTCTTAACTTCACTGTTTCCAGAATTAATTGAATTTTTCAATTGTTTGATTTGATTTTCAGTATCTTTAATTGATTGATCAAAACTTTTTTCTTGAGAAATAACTACAGATATAGTTAATAAAATTATTATATAGAATTTTAGTGTTTTCATTTAAATAAAATTAAAACCTAAATTGTTAATAATGATTAAAAAACTAAATATTGTTGTTATATCAATAGCCGCCTTCCTTTTTGGAAATTTATATGCTCAATCTGATAAAATTTTACTGAAAGGTGAATGCAATTTAGATAATGTTTCACTTCTTACCTCATTCTTGAATGATCGTTCTAATATTGAAATTTCTATCAAGAGTAGTGAGGGTGGTGAATCTGAATTTAATAATCATGCAATTATTATCTTATGCTCAAATGAATATCTAAAACTATCTGAACTTGAGATTGTAAACCTTCAAGCAAACATATTAAATGGGTCATTATTAGTTATTGATAATTTTAATTCTGATTATACTTTTTCAATTTTTTTAAAAAAAATACTACCTGAGTATTCGTATAGTCAATATCCCCTTAATCTTGTTTTAAAAAATAATCCATTCAAGATAAATTTTGGAAATATTAATTTAAATACTAGGCAAATTTATTTAGGAGAAAAGCTAAGAATTTTAGCCATTCATGATAAAAGCTTATTAAATGAAATGAATAATAAAAGTCTTGAGCATACCAAGCTTCTTGCAACAGTAATATTTAACTACCTAATAGGATATTAGATTTTCTTTTTTTCAGCTTCATAAACTCTTTTTCTGAGCTCAGACGTCGAATATCCATGATCTCGTGTATTAAAAACACACTTTATTGGAAGTTCGTGTCCAGTGTATTCTTTGCCTTCGTGATCTGCGCCTAGAATTCTTACATCAGGATTTCTGTCTACTAATACTTTAATTAGATCATGTTCTGTATTGTATGGAATTACTTCATCGACAAATTTTAAAGATTTTACAATTCCCATTCTCTCCGTATGAGATTGAATTGGTGAATTTTTTTCAGGTCTATCAATACTTGGATCTGACTGAACTCCAACAATTAGGTAATTACAGTATTGCTTACACTCTTCAAACATTAGTATATGTCCATAATGACATAAATCAAATGATCCAAAAGTTATTCCTTTAATTTGATCTTTCTTCATTTTTGGCTTCCTCCCAGTAATTTAAAAGTTCTTTTAAAGATAAGTCCTCAATATTTTGTTTTTTATTATTGACTAATCTTTCAATGTGATGAAACCTCCTATAAAATTTTTTATTTGTTTTCTTTAGTGCAAGCTCAGCAGATACATTAAAAAATCGAGCAATATTTACAACTGTAATTAATAAGTCTCCTATCTCTTCTTCAATATTTTTATAATCATTGTTCTTAATAGCATTTTTTAATTCATTCAACTCTTCATCAACTTTAAGCATTGCCTGATTAAAATTTTCCCATTCAAAGCCAACAGCTCCTGTTTTATCTTGATATCTTTGAGATACAATAAGCGAAGGCAGTGAATTTGGCACTCCATCTAAAATTGATTTTCTCTTTTTTTCTTTTTTCTTATTTAGCTCCCAATTTTTAACTTTTGAGGATTCATCTCCTTTAAAGTTCTTATCAAATATATGTGGATGACGTTCGGTTAATTTTTTATTAATATTTTTTATAATATCATCAAGTTGAAATTGATCTCGTTCTGAAGCAATAACTGCTTGAAAAATAATGTGTAATAATAAGTCTCCTAACTCTTCTTTTAAGTTTTCAGTGTCATTATCCAGGATTGCATCAACAACTTCGTGCGTTTCTTCAATTAAATGAGGTGTTAAAGATTTTGGAGTCTGTTTTTTGTCCCACTCACATCCATTATCAGACCTAAGAGTAATTACGATATCTATCAGTTCTTTTAAAGATTCAAATTTCATGACATAGCTGTTTATTATAATTTGATAGTATTTGCTCTTGTTTTTTAAACATTACTTTTTTCTTTTCTTCTGAACTATCATCGAAACCAATTAAATGTAAGACTCCGTGAACTATTAAGCGTGATATTTCATTATTTAATGAAACTTTGAATTCTTTTGCATTATGACTTGCCATCTCTGGACTTATATATATTTCTGCTTCAAGTTCAGAATCATTTCTTATTGGAAATGTTACAATATCGGTAATTACATCCTCATTAAAATATTTTAATTTGAAATGATTTAACATCTTATTGTTACAAAAGACAAAATTCAAATTTATCTTTTCATAAAATGTTTCATTTAATACTAGATATGCTAATTCACGTACATTAGTATCTTTGATATTAAAATTAATTGATTCATTAAAAATGTTAATTTCAATCATCTTTGGAAGGATATTCTGGTCTAGAATGATATAATCCTGAAAGTACAGGTATAAGACCATGCTTACCGTCTCTTCTGCCTTTAATCTTTTGTAAATCAGCCATTGTTAGAGGGCATTCATCCAATTGTCCATCTTCAAGTCGACTACGTATTGCTTTATCTATCATTTTTTCAAACTTTTCAAGCGTAGGATTTTTAATCGAATTTGCTTGTGCCTCTATTGCTTCAGCAATCATCACAATACCTGTCTCTTTAGAATTTGGTTTAGGGCCAGGGTACCTAAATTCATTCTCATCAACAGATTCTGAATTTTCTGCGTTTGATAAAGCCTTCTGATAGAAAAATTCCATCTTATTTTTAGCATGATGAGTTTCAATAAAATCTTTCACTATTTTAGGCAATCCATATTCATCTGCTAAAGAAAGTCCATCAGTGACATGTTGTTTTAATATTTTAGCACTCATATGTGGTGAAATGGAGTCGTGCTTATTTTCTCCAATTTGATTTTCAGCATAATATTCAGGCTTTTTAATTTTGCCGATATCATGGTAATATGAACCTACTCTACAAAGGAGGGCACGAGCTCCTATAGCATTAGCACATGACTCAGCCAATGTACCTACTTTTACACTATGGGTATGTGTTCCTGGTGCATCTTCCATTAACTTTTTCAAAAGCGGTTGATCATAATCAAGTAGCTCAATTAAGCTTAGATCAGTGGTAATTCCAAAGAAAGATTCAAATAACGGTACAAGGCCAAAAGAAAGAATTGGACAAAGAAAACTAGCTAAGGCTAAATATCCTACCGTAGAATAGTTATAATCAAGAAAATCAATGCCCTTGAAAAGCATAACAGAGAAAAATACAAATAAACTGCAGAAAACTAATGTTATCATTGTTGCAATAATTTGTCTTCTTTTACGTAGCTTTCTAACACTAAATATTGCAATACAAGCTATAATGAATTGAATTATAGCAAAATCCAAATCATTACCTATGAGAAGCGATATTAATAAAATTAATATAGTTGAAGAAATTAATGAAACTGTTGTATCAAGCAGCACGGTCATAAGAATAGAAAACATTGCAATAGGAATAATGTAAACAGGGAACTGATAATTAATAATTATCCAAGAAAAAAAGACTATTGAATACATTAGAAAACTAATTAAAGGTAAAATCTTATGATTTTCAAAATAGTCTCCTCGATAAATATAAAAAAAAGAAAAAAGTAGGAAAAGTAGTATCGATACTACAAAAAATGCTCCCAAATATTCTCTAAATTTATCTGCAGCCTTTTCATAGCCCAACCTTCTTTCTGATTCAAATCTTAAGGATTTTAATTTTAATAAAACCGAATCTGTAATTCTGTTATTAGTATCAACAATTAGTTCATTTGCAAGCACTGTTCCTTGAAATCGTGATACTCTATCTAAACGCTCTTTTTGCCTTGATTCTGTCAATTCTTTATCAAAAATAATATTTGGTTTTGTAAACTCATTAATGAGCTCATAGCTTAATAAAGATTTAATATCTATATCATTCTCATAAAAAATATTTACTTCTTCTTTATTTTTTTTCCAAGCTGATTTGATATCATTATAATTTTTAGTTGGAGCAATGATCAATTCGCCTCCTTGCACAATACTAATTTCATTACTAAGAATATTATCTAATGGTTCATCTAATATTCCCTCTGCCCACCTATTTAGACAAATTTGCTTAACTTGATTTTTAAATAACTCTAAATTAATCGGTTCTGTTAGACTCTCATTAATTCCTAACAGTTGATCCCATTGATCTTTTTTAATTTGAAATTGATATTGTTCTAAAAACTCGCTATAAAGCGTCACATACGTTGTACTATCTGCAATAAAGCTTGCCTGAAAACTTTCAAATTCTGGTTCATAACGATATTTATAAAGCGAATCTTGTGACGATATAAATAATTCATGAGAACTATAAATATCATTTAAGTAAATAAAAAAAGTATCGATTGAAGCAATTTGACTATCGACAAACTCTTGATTTCTACTAAAAGAGAAAGGGACTGATTTTTTGGCTTCGTCGAGGTCTTTAATTAACTTCTGTTCTGTTTTAAGAATTCCAAAGTCAAAAGGTGCAATAATAGATTCATTTGCAATGTCATTTAACTGATAAGAATATCTAATTGAAAATCCTGTTGGAAAAGTCAAAGATATTGCAAATGATAAAAGAAAAAACCAAAGTATCGGAAATCTATTTTGTGTTAAAAAATCTTTTAGTTTTTTAAAATTATTCATACTACCATTTTATAGCTGCTGAAGCCCAAGTGTAGCCTGCTCCGAATGCCGTTAGAATAATATAGTCACCCTTGGAAAACTTATTTTCTGCTATAGCTTCACACATTGCGATTGGAATAGTAGCAGCAGTTGTATTTCCATACTTATGGATATTCACAAACATTTTTTCCATTGGCAAATCCATTCTTTTAGCACATGTCTCTAAGATTCTTTTATTTGCTTGATGAGCAATCACCAATGATACATCGTCTATATGAAGATTGTTGTGCTTTAATGCAACATTTACAGCTTCTGGCATTCTAGTCACAGCGTTTTTAAATACTTCTCTACCATTCTGATAAGGAAGGTGGTGTCTTTCAGCTATAATCTTGTCATCAATTCTTAAAGGATTAAATATCGAACCTGGAGCCTTGGCTCCTAAATGTTCTACTCCATTTCCATCTGCAAAAAGATGAGTTGATAAAATCTGACTTTCATCATGAGATTCTTTTAGTACAACTGCACCAGATCCATCACCAAATAGCACACCTGTTGCTCTACCTTCGGGAGTTCTATCTATTATTGTTGACATTAGATCAGAGCCTACTAAAAGTACATTTTTATATTTACCAGATTTAATATATTGATCTCCCATTTCTAACAAATAAATAAATGCTGAGCATGCGGCACTAATATCATATGCAGGAATATGGCGAGTTATGCCTAATTTTTGTTGGATAATTGGAGCCATTCCAGGAAAATTATAATCAGAACTGACCGTACCCACGATAATAGCATCTATTTCATTTGGAGTAATATCAGCTTTTTGGATTGCTTTCACGCAAGCCGGTAGTGCTAAGTCTGAATTCGCAGTTCCAGCTTCTACCCATCTTCTTTCCTCGATTCCTGATCTAGTTTTAATCCATTCGTTCGTCGTGTCCATCATGTCTTCTAAGTCATGATTTGTTACAACGTTATCTGGAACGTTGAATCCAATACCTGCTATTTTCGTTTTTTTCATAATAATTTTTTGAGCTGATCTATAAGCCGGGTTCTGTACATCTATGATGCGATGATCATTCCTCTCT